>Ga0209141_1000402_pt1 | contig 33957 bp, 11 predicted proteins | sample SaaInlLV_10m_DNA_2_FD_184676 | JGI IMG/M metagenome (GOLD analysis project Ga0209141, IMG submission 184676) | Marine microbial communities from expanding oxygen minimum zones in the Saanich Inlet - Saanich Inlet SI074_LV_150m_DNA (SPAdes) (version 2) | ecosystem: Environmental > Aquatic >... | reverse complement strand
ACTCCACAGCACAGCCAATGGCTCCGCCCGGAGGCTACCCCTATTATCCTACGGGGTACGATGTAGAGGACGAGATTAGCCTGGTTGATCTCTGGCGTGTGCTAATGGCGCGAAAGTGGATGATCTTTTGGCTCACTACCCTGTTTACCTTGGGGGCAGCGAGGTATGCATTGGTCGCCCCCGAGGTCTATAAAGCTGAAGCTGTTCTAGCTCCGGTAAAGCAAGAGAGTGGAGGTCAAATGGCTGCGCTGGCCTCCCAGTTTGGGGGGCTTGCAAGTCTGGCTGGTGTCAACCTTGGTGGTGGAGGTGGTTCAACGGATGAGGCGATAGCAATACTACAGTCTCGCAAGTTCCTGAATAGTTTTATTGCTGAAGAGCAGTTGATGCCTCTTCTATTTGACGAGCAGTGGGATGAAGAGAAAAAGCAGTGGTTGGAGATGCATGACGAAGAGGAGTCGTCAATGCTGGCTCCTTATAAGAAGATGATGCTGACTATGGTTGCTGAGCTGAAAAGTGGGGCCAATAATCAGATACCAGAAGAGAGTAAAGAGAGTGCTCCATCAGTATGGGATGCTTATAAGAAATTTTCGGCCACCCTATCTACCTCTCCAGATAAAAAGAGTGGCATGGTTAGGCTTGCCATCGAGTGGAAGGATCCGGTGATTGCTGCAGAATGGGCTAACCAGTTGGTTGTGCGCCTCAATAAACATCTTAAGCAGGAGGCGGTGCAGCAGGCAGAGAAGAGTATCCATTACCTAAAACAGCAACTGGCAACAACCAGTGTGGTTGATATGCAGCAGATCCTCTATCGCTTGATTGAGAAGCAGAGTAATACCATCATGCTGGCCAATATTCAGGAAGAATTTGCCTTTCGGGTGATTGACCCGGCGATAGTGCCGCAAGAGCGTAGTAAACCGAAACGTAAACTGATTGTAGTGTTGGGAGGCGTGTTGGGTATGATGTTTTCCATATTCCTCGCATTCTTTCTCAACTTTCTGAAAAATCAGAAAGAAGAAGCCATCACCAGTGATGATGATGTTAATTAATTCAAAAAATTAGAGATCTTAAGAGAGAATATTATGTCGTTTAAAGATGATAGATATTGGTTTACTTCACTGTTTTCTGTGTTACTAGTTGTCGTATCGTTTGCAGGGTACGCTGCTGGAGTGACTAGTCAGCAGATGAATATGTACAAATCATTGTCGCCTGCTCAACAACAATTGTTAATGCAGCAGTATCTTGAAAGAGGAAAAGTGGGAGAGCAAAAACAAAATCCAGCTTTTGACAGCTCAAACCCTGCTGTAAATGAGTCGCAAACAACAAATAGGCAGAGAAGACATCCTCAAAAGGCATCAGCGATTGAAAAAGCAGTAGAACACTCAATAGAAGAGGTGGGGCTAGAGGAGCAGAAAACGGATAAGAAAATTGAGGAGGAGCTAAAACAGTTTGGCTATGACCTCTTTCATGACCAATCTATTGCAGCATTCGCTCCAGTATCTGGTATACCGATACCTTCTGATTATGTAGTAGGACCTGGAGATGTCATACAAATCTTACTTTTTGGTAAAGAGAATATTGAACATCATTTGCAGGTAAACCGAAATGGGGCGCTGAGTTTTCCTGGAATTGGTCCAATTCAAGTAGCTGGAATGCATTTTAAAGAGTTAAAAGATAATCTTAATCAGCGCATCTCTAAACAGATGATTGGTGTTCGAGCCAGCATTACAATGGGAGCTCTACGTTCTATCCGTGTATTTATTCTTGGCGATGTGTTAAATCCTGGTTCATATACAGTTGGCGCTCTCTCAACCATGACCAATGCGCTATTTGCTAGCGGAGGAATTGATAAAATCGGTTCGCTCAGGAATATTCAGTTAAAACGTAGAGGTGAGTTGATTACAACGCTGGATCTGTATGATTTATTGCTGCGGGGAGATACTAGCAAAGATGCCCGTATCCAACCAGGGGATGTTCTTTTTGTACCGCCTGTTGGGGATATTGTAGGAGTTGGAGGTGAGGTTCGTAGGCCTGGACTGTATGAATTAAAAGGTGAGAAAACGGTTCGACAGCTTATTCATATTACAGGTGGATTGCTTCCAACGGCTGACTTAAGTACCTCCCAGCTTGATAGAATCGATGCTTCAGGTAAGCGTATACTGATAGATTTAGATTTAGCTAATACGGAAAATTTGAATAACACAATACAGAGAGGTGATACTCTGCGTGTATATTCTGTTCTAGAAAGAATGGACTCCGTTGTTAAGCTTTCTGGCCATGTTCAGCGCCCGGGCGTTTCCCAGTGGTATCAAGGAATGCGGTTAACAGACCTAATTCCTGATGAAAGAACACTACTATCAGAAGCAGATATGAGATATGTGGTAATAAAGAGAGAGAGCGGTAAAGATAGAACGCTAGAGATTCTAGTGTCTAGATATGATGAGGTATTAGAGGATAGAGGCTCTAATCAGAATATAAAATTAATGGCACGAGATGAGGTAGTTGTGCTCTCCTTAGGGGAGGATCGGCGTAAAGTCCTAGATCCGCTGATTGTAGAGCTAGAAAGGTATGGCAGGTTTGGGAAGCCTGAACCGGTCATTTCAATCGAGGGAAATATTAAGCAGGCGGGTAAATATCCCTACCAGAAAGGGATGAGAGTAAGTCGATTGATTGAGGCCGCTCTTGACGTGCTGCCACATACTGACTTGGAGTATGCCTTGGTTAGAAGAGAGCAAAATAACTCTGGAGAAATATCAATTCACAGTTTCTCACTGAGAGATGTGATGAATAGCAGTGATGATTTAGCTAAGAACTTTGTTTTACAACCAAGAGATCGGGTGATTATTCTGCCTAATAAAGCAGAAGCAGAAGCAGAAGCAGAAGCAGAAGCAGAAGCAGAAGCAGAAGCAGAAGCAGAAGCAGAAGCAGAAGCAGAAGCAGAAGGGTTTAGCACTGGGCAGCTTTCTGAAGATGTAATTCAAATGAAAAAAGTGGCTACACTTCAGCGTCAAGAATTGATCGAGCAACTAGTTGAAGACTTGGAGTTACAAGCCAATAATACTACGCCTGCACAAGTTATCAGTGTTGGAGGAAAAGTTCGTTTTCCAGGGCGTTATCCTTTGGAAAGTTCAATGAATGTATCCGATCTCATTCAAGCTGCTGGTGGGCTAGAGGAGTCGGCATATACTTTAGAGGCGGAGCTGACAAGGCGAAAAATTAATTCAGACCGCTATCGATCAACCAGTTATCGCCTGTTTAGTCTACAAGGAATTGAACAAGAACTAAAAGATGATTTTGATCTGTTGCCGCATGACCATGTTAATGTGCGTAGGCTACCGCAGTGGAATGAGAAACAGACGATTACACTTGAAGGCGAGGTACGCTTTCCTGGGGAGTATCCAATTACACAAGGAGAGACGCTTGCCCAGATTTTGAAGCGTGCAGGAGGACTAACTGAGTACGCTTTCCCTGAAGGAGCGCTTTTTTCACGCCAAGCTCTGCGCGAAAAAGAGCATAATGAAAATGAGGCAATGATTAGTCGGCTAGAGAGAGAAATGGCATCTTTAACCATCGAAAAATTGAACTCAGACCCGACAAAGCGAAGTTCTGTCGATTATGTAGCCCAACTGCTTGAAAAAATGAGAGATGTTGAGCCATTGGGGCGATTATCGATAAATTTACCCTTGATAGTAAAAACAGACTCTAGCGATAATGACGTCCATGGACTAGAGGTGAAAAGTGGTGATAAGCTGGTAATACCACAGAATCCTGTTTCTGTAACAACAGTTGGTGAACTCTTTTATCCAAGTTCGCACATGTTCCAACCGAATATGAGTGCAGAAGAATATGTAAAGCTTAGTGGTGGTTTTACACAAAATGCAGATAAAGAGCACTACTATATTGTGCATGCTAATGGGCAGGTTGAACCTGGCGCTCAAGGAGTATGGTTTCGTACAGTTAGCGGGAGTACTGTTCAGGCAGGCGATACTATTGTAGTTCCACTGGATGCTGATCGTATGGAGCCCTTGACACTGTTTACCAATATTGCAGATATTGCAGCAAAAATTGCGATGGCTACAGCTAACCTGATAGCAATAGGTAGTATGTGATACAAAATAGGCGACAATACAGTGAGTATATTTTGTTGAAGGTTTTCCGCCAAGTGAAGAATTTTCTTGCTCTAGCAGCAATGCATCTGTTGTTGAATGCAACTCCACTGCATGCTGCACCGCTGGACCCGCTAATGAGCAGTCGCCATACCACAGAGCCTTGGCATGGGGAGCTTGAAATTAGTATAGATAATATGAATGATACCCTAGATCTGTTTGATATGCGCGGAGGTCATGAGGATTTTGCGGGTACTTCAGTGGGAGACTACAGTGGAGGTCACCTGCAGGGGGGGGTTGCAATTACAGAACAGCTCTGGCTGGAAGGGTCTTGGTGGGACAGGACCCTTGATTATCGTACTGAGGCATTTAATCTCCAAAGCTGGCATCTTTCTACTCAATACCTGCTTAATGAGAGCGTTGGATTAGTTATTCCAGAACTCGCTCTGCGTGTAGGAGTATGGGGGAATCAGGCAGAACTACTCAGTAAAAAATCAGCCACAACCCTGTTTGGACGTAAAGTAGATAATATCGACATCCATAGTCCGCAGGACAGGCAGTGGCAGCTAGACTTGATTGGAACTTGGGGGGTGGCCCAATCTACTGAACTCACACTGTTTGTTGGTGGAGGTCAGATAAGCACCAGCTTTGACAAGTTAACGGCGAGTGGTGCAGTCGCCAGTGTGGTTGATATCAACAGTGCCTCTGATATGCAGAAAATACTGGATAATCGAGACCACCCAATGGTAGCGGAGACTATCAATACACTGCTTCAGTCCACTACGGGGCTAACTGAAATTGGCAGTGACACCACAATTACGGTAAAAGAGTGTGCTGATGGTCAATGCACGATCAATATAAGAGATCCAATCGGGCTTGAAAAAGAGATTCAGTTGAATATGGCCGAGGCAATAAAAGGAAAACAGTTCAATCAACTAGAGATAGCACTCAGTGCCGATCCAGATAGTGATAAAATCAGCATACAAGGGATCGACCTGCTGGAGAATAGCTATGGCCTTGACTCAGGACTTGGTATAGCGCACGATGGAGACTTTTATCAGATTGGCGGCGGTCTCACCTGGTATAACCAAGGCTGGAGAGTACGTGGAGGCTATAAACTGCTCTACGTAGACCGCAGCGATTATGAAGAGGTTGTGCGTAATTTCGGTGCTTCAGCAGAAAAAATAAACAACGTGTTTATTGCAGATATAACTCGCAGAGTGGGTAAACATGGTGCGCTATTTATCAGGGGCTATGCCATGACAAATCAATTTCTTGGGGAGATACCATTTTCCTATACACCCTATACAGCTCACCGATTTGATGAGAGGTATGGTTTCGTAAGTGCTGGATATAGCTACTACTTCTAATGAACAAAAGAAAAATCTGTGAAAAAATGATAAAAACAGAAAAATGGTGCCACCATAACGGTGTAAGGCCTTTATCGGCATCAATAAAACTATATTTTTTTGTGGCGGCTACACTAGGTATGAGCTACCAGCAGGCCTGTTCAGAAGAGATCGTTGTCGGTCGATATTTTCCACATAATCCTCAAGCTGTATCAACCTATATAGAGACTCCTGAAAGTGCCACTGTTACAGAAAAAACTAGGGATAAGCGTTCAGGAGAGTCAGTACTAGAGCAAGTTGAGTCTAATGCTGAATGGGTGCAAGAGATTGCTGGGGGGGAACAAGACCAAGCAAAAATATACTGGAGTTATCAGTCCGATGGGCTCTACCTTCATGAAATGAGCTATCCGGGTATAAAAAGCCAGAGCAAGGGGACGGCTACACTAGGGTTGAAGTTCGTGCCACCAGTAAAAGTCATGATCGAATCTGAAAATGATACACAAGCAGAAGCCAGTAGTCGTGGTCATATACGTTACAAAATAGCTTTTGACCCCATTAAGACCGATGGTTTTTTAGGGAAAACTTCACAGACAAATGCAAAAGTAGATGATAGCTACCTAACCGCATCGATGACCCCGGAAGAGGGGCGGTGGATCTACAAAGCAAGCTACAACTACCAAGGTAGAGAAGGGCGAACCATACCGTTGCAACAGGGGGATGCTGAGCTTTGTGCCTTGAAGGCTGCTAGATCGATCGAGATTGATGGGGTACTGAATGGTAAGCCGATACATGTTCAGCTAAATACCACCAACTGGCTGGTCGACAAGGATGGTATGGTCGAGAGCAACGAACAGATAGAGCTTGAATACAACAGTGAAATCATGAGTCGAACGCTACAAAAAAAATTGACTATGCGTACCCCGCAGCAAAAACTGATCCCAACAGAGCCCTTGACAGAGGCGCACCTCTCACCTGGCTGGAATATGGTTGCATTGCCACTTCTGATAGGAGATTATGGAGATAATGATCGGGAGATAGCCATTAAGACCATGAAAAATATGGTTACCCCAAAAGAAAATGCAGGTAGAATTATTGTTTATGGTCAAGGCGTAAGCTCGGGTAAGCATGAGTGGTCCCAGTATGCGCCTTGTTCAGATCAGATGACAGGAGATGCACAAGGAGTTACAGTAATAGACTCATCTAACAAACAGATGAAGGGTGCATGGATAAAGGTTGGGGCCAATGACAGAATCGTTCGTCCAACGCAGGAAAACATGAGTTCATTGACAACAGTCGAAAAAATTGAGGAGGGGTGGGGGCTTATCCCTATACCAGAACTAGGTGGATTAAAAGGGGTTGAGGAAAAAATTGAAGAATTGGGGTTTGGAATCGTAGAGTATTACCAGTATAATTCAAAGAGTGGTTGGGCTGGAGGAAAGAGAGATGTCGTGCAAAATCAGCATCTTGAGGAAGTGAGCGGTGCGGCATGGATAAGGCTGGTAAAGAGATAGAATCAAGAATTAAGAGAAATGTTTCATAATTGTAACATTTGCGCTTATTAAGTGCGCTTATGGAGGCGTAAGAAAAAGTGGTGTGCATGATGAGAGTTGTAGTGCTAGTATTCTTAGTCGTAAAAGCTCTATTGTTATAGAGTTGCTGATGCGTCTGAGGTGTAAGCTGTAGTAGAAAAATATTATTAGTAAATCGGAGAAATAACGTGAGCGAAAAGGCAATGATGAGTACGAACAGTTTTTTTAAAATGACTGCGATTGCAGTTGCGGTTGGAGCAGCAGTAGTTGGTTGTGGTGGCGGAAGTGGAACTTCCGCAAACCTTTCAGGAGCTGATGGAACGTATAGTGTGACAGCGACAGATGGACCTACGTTTAATGGTACAGTTGTCGAGTCTAATGTTAGTGGCGCGACCATGACGGCAACCAAAGTTGGTGGGTTGTATAAAATTTCCGCAGACATAACTGGTGCGACTCTTTCTGTTGGAGGTGCTGCACAGGATGGTGTGTTGACTTCAATATACTCAGGTGTGGCCACCAAGGGAGAGAGCGTTAACGCCTCTGACGTTACAGCATTGACTACCTTGGTCTATGAGATGGCTTTGGGTGCGGGTGAATTGACTGAGGCTAACTTGAATAAGGCGAAAAGTCTTGTTGATCAGATTGCGCTGCAGATTGCAGGTACAACCGATGCATTTACGGTAATGGAGACTATTTCACAGCTCGCAATTGCTTCAAAGACGGAAAAAACTGGGTTCGCGCGTTTCTTGAAATTGTTGGCATACGATATGGCTGACGGTACATACGGTGATGGATATGTAGCAGCAAATGCTCAGCTGACAATGGGAGATGATGCGGTTGCAGAGGCTGCTGATGGTAAGGATGAGCTGGTTGCTGCCTTGGCCGCTGATAAAATCTTGACGGCACGTGCCGAAGTATCAAAAGTATTGACGAAGATTGTAGCATTGGCTGGAAGCAGTGCGACTGAAGCTGATAAAGCCTTGGCTGCGAAGATACTGGCTGCGTTGAATATTGCTGATACCACAGCACTTACTGCTATCACAACTAGGATGACTGCGGCCGAAGGTCAAACTGAGTCGGATGTGAGTTCTGCAAAAGCCGCAGTGACTGTAAAAAGTGTGCAGCTTGAAACGTCTTCTACAATTTCTCTCGGTAGCGCCTCATATACAGCAGCATTGGCCGATGTCGCTGATGGTGCGATGGAGATAAAGGGGAGTGGTTCGGTTGGTAGCGATGTAACTCTGACTCTGCCGGTGCTGGTGAAAGGAAGCCAAGAAATTAGTGTAGATGTTTCAATTACAGATGGAACACGTACCATTAAAGCCGCCGGAGTCAATGGCGTGCTAACAGGTGATGCTACATCGGGCCTATTATCGGGTGCAGAGGCATCATCTGGGGCAGTGGGTGTGAGCTATACTGCTGGTGGTGTAGAAAAAACAGCCGAGGTTGACAATGCGGCAGCTAACCTTCTTACCGTTTCTAGTCATGCGCTCTCTATTGAGTTAGGTCAGTTTATTGATAAAATTGAAGCAGAGACTAAAGACTTTACGATTAGTTCATCAGATAAGTTTGATGTCAGCATCAAGATTAATGGTGTAGTGATGGAGTTGACTGATGGATCAGAGGCTAAGAGTGTTAACTCCTTTGTTGTGAAGGGTGTTACAGGTATCGTACTGTCTGAGTCAGGTGGTGATACATCAGGTGGTGATACATTAGGTGGTACATTATTAACATCTGGTACGGGTGTAAGTGGTAGTGATACTTACACTGAGGCTGCTAAAGGTGGTAATGTGGTCAGCTATGCTGTCTACGCACTGGGATCTGCTGGAACTCCTCCTGCGCAGCCAGGCAGCCCGAAATCTATTTTTGTTAAAAATGGTAGCACAGATGATGAAATGCTGAATGTGGATGTGGATGAGCTGTACAATGGTACTGAAGTAAGAGTTGAGGTGACTGTGGGTGAAGTATGTAAGTCATCTACGGTTACTTTGGGTACTGATGCAGCGACTTATGAGACAGCAGTTACCGCAGATGGAGCATGCAAATCATAGAGCTGTAGGTATAAGTTGCTGCTGCAGAAGATGTGGTTAAATTCCCCCCCCTTCTCCGGCAGCAACTTAATAACATATGTAATTTGAGGTTAATAATGATGACAAAGAGTAAAATTGTATTGTGTGGTTTCATTGCGACGATGCTACAGGCGACGTCATTGTCAGTTTTTGCTGATCAGCAAGCAGTTTCATTGAAAGCTGGTTGGAACTTAATCTCTTCAGACCTTCTTGTGGAGGAGTCTGAATTGAAAAGTTATGTTGAGGATAATGGTATATCAATTGTGTGGGGGCAAGAGTGGGATGCAACTGCAGGTAGTTATGGATGGAAAAAACAGACAGGTAAATTTGGGTCAAATTTGAAACAATTACAGTCTGGAGCTGCTTATTGGGTTAAAGCTGATGCTGACAAAGCGACTACCTTGGCAGGAGAAAAGGGTGATGGTGTATCAGTCTTAAATCTGAAGCAAGGGTGGAATTTTGTAGGTAAAGTTGGAGACGATCCCGCGACATTTCTTACAAACGCTGTGGAAGAGGGGAGAAAAATATCAATAGTATGGGGGCAAGAGTGGGACGAAGCATCAAGCTCATATGGGTGGAAGAAACAGACGGGGAAATTTGGTTCAAATCTGAAAGCGTATAGCAGTAATGCTGGGTACTGGATGTATGTGGAAAAAGCTCCTGCTGCATACAGTGGAATGGCATCGGCAGAAGACGCAGGGTCGGCTCATGGTAAAATCAACGTCCAAGGAGCGCCGACAGGTAAGATTGTAGAGGTATATGTTGATTCGCTGCAGGATGAGGCAATGTCTAATGACCCACTGGGTACTGGTGCGATTCCAAATGATATCAAAGTGCCTGCTTTCCCTGCTGTTGCCTATCTTGATACAGATGGGTCGGGTACTGTGGAGACAGCCGTTGTTGCCGATTCTGCGTATAGCGGTAAAAAACTATATATGACAGTAAGCAGCTGGGATAGTACTGCCAAAGAGTATACTCAGAAATGCGCTAAAATCGAGAGTTTAGGGCTTGCACTTTCTACAGCAGATGCGGCTCTAACTGCAGCGGCATGCCCAGGTAGTTAACAGCAGTTTAAGTTACATCCAGCACCTAATCGGTATCACACAAGAGTTGAGCAGATCAAAGGTATCTGTTCATACCCCTTAAAGTTAAAAGCGTATTTGGCCACGGAATCACGCTGAAATACGCGGAAAACAACTTTTAGCAATCCACTTTTCCGTGTTATCCGCGTAATTCCGCGGCAAATGCTTTTTAGTCGATTGGGGGGAGTGAACGGTTACGATCAAAGTGGATTCTCTGCTCTTGTAGTTGTGCGCCTGTATACAGAAAATATAAGGAATTATAAAGTTATGAATAAAGTCGAATCTAAAATTGCTGCAGCGCTTACCTCTGCACTTGCGTTAGGAGCAATGGACGCTGCGATTGCTGCAGATGGTGATGTCAAACTGAAAAAAGGGTGGAACTTTGTCTCTGCCAATGCATTGAAAAGTGACACTACAAAGTACCAGTTGAAGGATCTGCTTGCAAGTGATTCTACAGCAAAGGCTTATATTTATGATGAAAATGGTTGGAGTTTATGGAGTGCTAGTAAGGAACTGACCTCAGATGCCAATAGTCAACTGGACCCCAATCAAGGTGTTTGGATTGAGGTCGGCGCAGAGATAACAATCAATCTAAGTGGACTGGATCAACCATTTGATGGCGGCAGCGATCTGATAGGTGGTTGGAATATGGTGGGTGTGGGTACGATTGAGACAGTGGCAGATTTTCGTGATCATATGCGCCCGCTGACCAACAGCAAGCTAATTCGTGAAGTGATTTTGTTTGATGGTGGGAGCTGGAATAGTGTGGACCTGCTTAAAGAATATAAAAAGGATACTACAGCCCTGATCGGCAATGGTGCATGGGTGCGAGTCTCCAATGTGGCCAACTTCAAGACAGTTGATAGCGATGGCAATGCGACTACGCAGACTGCATCAATTGCAGGGGTAACAGAAGCGGTTCTCAATACCCAGATTGCAATGGGAACCGAGTTTTATGCGCAAATCCTGACCGATAGTGATTTTACAAAAGATCGCACAGACCTGACCATTGAGTTCACTGACACAAAAACTGATACTAAATATAGCAAAACGGTCAATGTTGCGCAGTCAGAGAGTAAAAACTATGAGATCGCAATTTTTGACCGTTTTGGGAAATATGTTGGTACAAGTGCTGCGGATGGCTCCAAGGCGGAGATCAGCGGTCAAGTAGACTACACCTCACCTATTGTCAAAGTTTATGGCTTACCTCAAGGGAAAGGTTCGCCATCACTTTTGCAGGATGTCAACGTCAAGGTAACAGATGCCAGCGGCAATACTGTTGATGAAGATCTGCTACGCGACCCTGTATCGGGTGTAGAGCTTCAGGGGCTCTCTGCAGGCGCAAATATCCACTTAACAAAAGAGGGGTACCTACCTGTAGAGAAGAGTTATGCGGCAGGAAGTAAAGAGCTCTACTTTATTATGCATCCGAAGCCAGAGACGGTTGACTCAATCTCAACGGATGAGAAATTTGCTGACGATAGTAATGCGACAGCGTCTCTAGCAAGAAGGTTAGATGCAGCCAAGGCACTCTCCTTCCCTAGTTCTAAAAAACATGATAAAGGAGCTGCGCTATACCAGGATGCAGGATGGGACGGTAGCAAACTAAATAAATCAATTGCCATTGGTGTAGATGCAATCCGCGCAGAGGACCATATCTTTACAGGCAGTGATGACAAAGCGGCCTTGGAAGCTGAAATCAAAAAGAATTATGAGGGTGATAGCGAGTATGGTCAGTCTTACTATGCGTCTAGATACCCTACGTTGTTTAGTAACAATGAGAAGCTATTAGATGTAATTGGGGATAAGTGGAGCTGGGAAGTGGTTGGTGGAACCCTAATCACTGTTGACGATAATAATACCTTTGAACCCTTAGACCCCAAAGATCGTCATGAGGATATACTGGGCAACTACGCAGATATTGTTCCTTATCAGGGTGAATTGATGGGAAATAACAGTGTCTGGAACTTGATGAGTGAAATGGCTGCCTATGGTGGTAACCTGAATGTGGATTATCGGGTTACACTAGATGCCTATGCTAAAGCATGGGACGGCACCAAAATGACGTGGAAGCGGGTCTCGAAAGGGGTGCAGTTTGTCAAGCCGCCACATATTATTCTACCAGAGGATAAAGAGACTACAACAATTGCTAGTCAAGCTGTAGCTTTATCGGGAGATGCGCTATCAACTGTAGGTAAAGCATTGCCAGAAGACCAATTTTTGATGCGTCCACTAGAGAATAAAGGGCGTGTTTTATTAGATAAAGACAGCAACAACAATGCAGATACTGCGGGTGGATTCTATGATCTAGTCTACGTAGTCACTCGACTCACTCCTGCCAAGGCAGACATCACCATTAAGGTAACAGATCAAGAGACGAGTGAGCCGTTGCCCTCCTCTTTGGTTACGATGAATGGATCAAAGTATCAACTTACGGATGAAAAGGGTGAGACAGTATTTAAAGATGTGATTGCATCCATCTCAAATCCTACGGTAATGTTTGAGGCACTGCGTACGGACCACTATCGAAATATCAAAACCCTCGATACCGGAATGATTACGGATGATGCGGTTTATGAGATTGAGGTGGAAGAGGTAGGCAAGGCCGCGATCGTGCGTGGCCGTGTTGATGATAACAGCACAGGTTCACCTATTGAGGCGGCAGATGTGAAGCTGGTCGCCCCTGCGGCACTGTACAAGATGGAGATCAAGGATCAGGAGTTTGTAGTCTATAACGATCCCCAAGCAAACTTTAAGTGGGAGATCCGTCCGGCCAAGGCCTCCGATACTGCTGCGAGAATTCTCAGTGGTGCAACCGCATCAAAGGCAGACCGTTTCTCAAGAATCCTAGTTGAAGATGTAGATGCTAATAGCGATTATTGGTATACACTGAAAGATAATACAGGTGCAGAGGGTGGTAGTGCGCTCAGCTTTAATGAGATTTTGAATAAAATTACAGATCTCGACCCTGATCAGAAGGAGAAGGCTGATGCGGACTACTTCCTGACGGGTAATTATGACCTACGTGTTACCACTACCTATGATATCGATATGGATGGGAATGTCGATTTCACTGAACAGACGGCTGATGGAATGGAGATCAGTGTCTTCATCAACCCTGAGCTTTTTGATGTTTCAGTGTTGACCTCATCAGATGGAAATTATGCAATCAAGGGTTCTCCCCAAAAGGGTGAGTTTGTTGTACAGGCAAGGAAATCATCTGCTTCAGGTACAACAGTTGATACCCCTATGCCGTACGTGGCTTGGGATGCAGCGGTTACATGGGTGCATCCAAGTGACTCTACGATTAAATATGAGCTGGTTAATAGTAGTGGTATCTACAGTTGGAAAAAAGTGACATCATTTACGAACGATGATGCGGTAAAATACGTTGATTATGACTACCCTATTCTTTTGACGCCAGCTCCCAAAGCTGATTTTACAGCGAACCCTCCAGGAAAGCACTGGAGCCGGTCAAAAGTACTCTGGAGTGATATTGTAGGTAAACTTTCCAGCCATGAGATCTTTACCGCTTTCTTGGATGTGATACCTGAATTTAAGGATGCAAACAATAACGGTTATCGGTTTATCGACCAGGAGAAGGGCGGCTTCTCGATCTCTGTCAGAGCGAATATCTTTAGTACAAGTACTAATGCAGCGGCACCGGATGAAACGAAGAGTTTCGAAGCAAATCTTGCAGCCCGTTTCTCCGAAGACCGTTTCAGTGTACTCTCCATTCCGGTTGAAAAGGCTGTCCCTGCAGAGGGGCGCTCCTCTTGGGCTCCTGAGAGAACAACGGCGACTAATCCGGATGGTTACTACAACTTCACCATGATTGACATGGATCTGGGTGCATTTAATAGTACGGACCTCAGCACCTCATTGGTGCGTGTCGGGGCCGATAAGTCACTCTACTACGGATCTCCCCTGCAGCCTGTAGGTAAGTTCTCTCGAGACATAGCAACCACCTCTGTGCTTGAGGATGTGGCTGAAGAGGGTACTACAATCTCGCTGGCACCTATTCCACGCAGAGACCTCACCGTGACCGTAACTGCTGTGTCTCAGCCTACTCCAGCGTTAGGTGCTACCGTGCGCCTTGACGGGATGGGCATTACCAAAGAGTCAAAAGTTACGGATAGCAGTGGTACATCAACGGTAACGTTTAGTGATCTGTTGGTAGGCTCCTACCAGATGACCGTTGTTCCTGCATCGGGCCAGAATTATGCAGCCTATACAGACAATGTTGATCTGGTCGAATACATGACCAGTAGCAATGACCCTCAAACTGCCGGACCACAAGCAGAGAGCGTTAATCTAACGGCGATCTACTGGGAGTCACCTGCGCTGCCCATTATCACCGCAGATGTTACGGACCCCAATCCAGATGGGACGGTTGTTGTTGAAGGCAAGGTCGAAGAGTACTTCAAACACAGTGATGAGGAGATGGACCGTGTCCCCTATGGTTGGCATAGTGATACTAATACTGTTACTACAGCACGGGGAGAGAGTATCAGTACAGGTACAGAGGCCTGTCCTGTCTCCACGCCAGTCGCTTGTCGAATTCGAGATGCGGTCTATATCGATGTAAATGGACGTCATATTCCGGTTCAGCTTAGCGATGACAAGTCGACCTTCCGTGCCACCATAGACCTGATTGAAGGAAGCAACAATATCAAGATTGTTGCAACCAATGGTGTAGGTAGTGAGGATACCAGTGCTGTGGTTCGCCAGTTTGTTCCTGGTAAAGGCATGATCTTTGGTTATGCAGAGTATGATCATGATGCCGACTCTGAGACGGCTCATGTGATGGTGCCTGGAGCAACTATCACCATGATTCGTCAGAATGGCGATCAGCTCTCTGTCTTTGCAGAGTCAAAGACGATTCCAGACGGTAGTGGTGGCGAGAAGAAGGTTGCCTACTTCTCATTCCATGGTCTGGAGGCTAATGAGTTGGTTACACTCAGCTCTACTTTTGCCAATAAAACCGAGCACTATGTCTCAACTCCGGTCTCTTTTGCGATACAGCCGGGCGTTAAGACCGATGCGGGTACAATCCAGTTGGAGGGGACAGCAAAGGTTGCTCTTGGCAATCCAACAGTAGTCATCGATAGCACCTCGGTGGATGAATATGGCAACTTGACCGTTGCAGGACGTGTCGGTAATTATGACGGCAAAACCTATGGTACGGGTGAGAATGCAGGACAGTCAGATCAGGTCTATCCAATAGGGCTCTACATTAATGACTTCTACTATCCTGTAGAAGTGAGTCGCTCTAAACCAGCACGTCGTCTCTATGACAGTACGGTTGATGATAACTTGATGTGGTTCTTCAAGCACACAATCCGTCTGCGTGACCGTACTAACCGAGTCTATATGGATGCAGTAAACTTGGGTGGATATGCACAGAGCCCAACCATGTACATTGAGAATCCTTATATCGACCTGCGTGATTTAGAGGTTTCAGTAACGGGTCTGAGTAGTTCATATGGTGCCAAGGGTTACGCGATCTTGCGTAACCTAGAAGGTTCTATCATCTCCAACCGCACCTTTGTTACGGATGGTAGTAATCTGGCAGACCTGCTTGCTTATGATAGCCTCGATGTTGGAATCTACGGACTAGAGTTTTTCGTTGAGGGCTTCGTACCCGTCAATCAACATGTCAAGCTCTCTGCAGATACGGGTGATTCTCCAACAGCGCAAACTGAGACGATTGCAATGGTTGAGACCCAAATCGAGTCTAACTGGGTTACGATGAGCGATCTATCTGTTGCTAGAATCAAGTCCTATACTGGGGCGGATAAAGGAGAAACGGATGCAGAAAACACAATTGTTGAAGGTGAGCTGACCAATCGTGCACAGGTGAAGGGTACTCTGGTTCTTTCAATACCGAAGTATCAGGCAACAGTCTTGGGCGGTATCTCAAACCTTAAGCTAAAGGCGATGCTGCAAGCGATCAACGAGGGCCACACCCCAATGCAGATCTCTTTGCCAGAAGTTTTAGGCACAGAGGTGGAGGATGATCATGACAGCTACGATGAGTTTGCACACACATTTGAGTTCCCATTTGGTGCTACGCTGGATCTTCATGAAGGTATCAATCGATTCTCCTACCGCTTAAGTTTGGTTGATGCAGAACTGATGGATACAATCGGTGAAGTTGATGTACCTGAAGGTGATCTATCTGGTGCCATGACTTTGACTCTCTCTTGGGATAAGGGTGAGGATCTGGATATCAACACCTACTACTACAAGGATTGGGAGGCAGATGCAGATACAGAGGCATCCGATTTTAACCCTGGTAAGCCATCTTGGATCAACTGGGACAATCGCGACCTCGGCACCTCAACTGTGCAGGAGAATGACTCTTGGATGTATGGTCAGCTCGACACCCGTCGTGATGGTACCCAACCGGCCACCATGCCAGACTGGGAATGGAACTACATGACTGGGGACTTTATTGCTGAATCTCAGAACTGGGGTACCTTTACCACGGCGAATGATCGTGAGGTTGTAGATGATGGAACCTATCTCGTCTATCTACAGGATATTCACTATTCTGGGATCAGTGATGCACCTGCTCATTACCCAACAAATAAGGATGGTGAGGGGGTCACGATTCGCCTTGCAGGCCCAGGTATTGAGGATGTTGTTGTGGGACCGTTCAATACCAAAGCTGCGGTGTCGCCAGATACCAACTCAGCTTGGATTGATAAGAACAACCCAGTTCCAGCATTTGTGATTCAGGTCGATCAGCATAAGATTGTTAACGTAGAGGCAATAGAGCCAGGACAACCCTTCCCTGATTGGGTTCAAGGGGCGCTATCAAATTCTGCTACAAGACCAGATGATATCTCTGGGTATAAGGATGGTAATGGTAAATATATGAGCCGTACTCTGCCAGGAGGACAACAAGTACGCGTTAAACGTCGCCACTAGGCTATAGCGTTGTTGTAAAACAAAAAAGCCCCTTCTTAACCGTGGGGGCTTTTTTTTGGAAATTAAAATTGCGTAATAATAATGGTGAATATGCTAAAGGTCAGCTGTATGCTGACACTACGGATAACGGCTGTAGTGACCTCTACAAGCAGTGCGGCTACACTATATAAAGGGTGGAACCTTTTTGCAAATGCTGTTGATAAAACAGAGACAGTTGCTCAATTTACGGGGCTGAGTGCTGCAAGCAACACTGCTCGATGCAGGAGGTAACCCGGTTATTAAAGTTGATAAAGTGAGTGGTAATAGTGATTATGTAACCAAAAATAGCAAGATGCTACGCTTAGATCTGGCGCAAGAGGGGGGGCAGGTTTTAGTTTGAGGAGTGGAGTGGATGGGTATAAGATCAACCTCTATGTGGATGGTTATCGTAATCGCAATTTGACCCAAAAGGTGGAGTTGAGCGCAGCTGTTTCCGATTCTCAGGATGCTGTCTGTGTAGGGACATTTTCTCTGGAGGTTGATGCAGAGTATGTGGGGGATTATATGGTGATGGAGTTAGTCCGGGAGAGTGATGGAGCACGGGAGTATATTGAGATTGATCAGTTACCAGCGGTTGGCTCCTCAGTGAGCAGTCGATGTGTTGGAAACTTCATATTTGCTAATCCACCAACGATCTATACGCTGCAGGCATTCATTCGTCCTGTTGCAAAAAGTGAATCAGTTTATCCGCATAATTTGCGCTATAACGGAATCCAGGTGATGGATCTCGATGAGACCAAGGATCCCTCTCTCCTGTCAGAGGGAGAGTCTGTAACACCCGAACACCACATCTGGGCAACCGACCAGGGAAGAGTAGAGGATGGAACCTATATTATCTATGTGCGTGACAATGGAGAGGATGGAACCGGGTTACGAGTGAGGTTGCAAGGGGCTGGGCTGGCTGGAATTGACAGTGGACGTTTTGACCTGATAGAGACGGCAGCGGATAAAATAGATGTGCAACCACTCTATTTTATCCAAGTAAAAAATCATGCAGTTGTGCGCATGGAGACGATACCGATAGGGGCCAAGTTAATTGAAACCATTACAGGGCTACCATCGGATCAAGGAGGGTTTGGTTTTGAGCAGCCGCAGCACCTGTTCCGACAGCTCTATCGAGCTAAAAGTAATATGGTCGGTGGACAGGAAAAGAATCAATGAGATATAGCCTAAGCGCTAGAGTATTACAGGTAATGGCTCTGCTTCAAAGGCGGATTATACCTACTGTAATAGCGGTTGTTTTGTTGTCTAGCGCGGAACAATCATATGCAATTGTGGATGCCACTTTCCAACGTACAGACAGGGCTGTAGAGAGCGGTGCGCAACAAGAGGTTAAACCTATATCTAACCAAGCTTTTAAACCACTATCGACGCCAACAAAAAAAAACAACCAAAATTTATTGAAACGACCGACAGCACTGCCTATCCCCGATGATGGTTGGAACCACTATAGCTATAGTGAATGTTGTCGTGTAATTATTGGTAAATCCTATGCTTCAGATGTTAATTTTATGGAGTATGTAGATGCAGTTACTGAGAGTGCAGATTTTGTAATTAACCGATATGCAGCAATGGGGTTCTATCCCCCACGCGGCAGTGAGGATTACTATCTTGATATCTATATTGGCAACAAGAAAGCCTATCGATTTAACGGTGCGGGGAATCCAGTTAAGGTTACGTTGGGGGCAGGTTATGCCGGTTATGCAACTGATTATCAATCAGAGGATAGTGATAAGAGTGTAGAAAATGTTGCATTTTTGGTGATTGGAGATAACCATACCCTGCCTGGAGGGCTGATGGAGTTGACATTGGCGCACGAAATTTTTCATGCGGTGCAGTTCAGCTATAAAGCAGTGGATGATTATGTTGATGATGATCTCTGGGTTTTAGAGGCGATGGCAACAGCAATGGAGGAGATTATTTATCCAGAGATAGACGACTATATTCACTTTGTGAATGATTTTTATCGTAATCACGAATATTCACTGAGTCACTGGAATGGTAGTCATGAATACGGAGCCTCTATTTTTATCCTCTATCTGGTTCAGCGTTATCAAATAGATATAGTGAAAGATATCCTTCTCAATATTGAACAGAAAAATGGCTGGAAACAGGTGATAGAGTCAGCTTTGAGTGGGCATGGAGAAAATTTTAATGAGATGTACAAAGGGTTTGTGACGGCACTTTACCAGCCTCAAGACTACTTTTCTGACGGAGCAGAATTTAGAGTAGATTACCTGCGTTCGCGTAATGCAACAGTAGAGGATGAAATTCACCTTAGCAAAGAGTATGCAATTTATACTCTTAAAGCGGGAGAGCCATTACAGATAAATGGGACTTTATTGAATACAGGTAAAATTGAGCAGGTAGAGCAGGCCGCAGGGGGAGAGCAGTGTGCGGTATCTCAGAAAGTGGGGGATGCAATACCGATACTTTGTGCAGAGGATGATCAGATAACCCTGTTTACCACGGGTAGTGTATCAGAAACCATAACCCCTGAGCCTTCGTCTCAAGTACAGCTACAGGGTGGCTGGAACCTAGTTGCAGTGGATCGATCCTTGATGCGCTCCAAGCTAAAACCGGATGTAGCAGGGAAGATGGTTGCTCTTCGTAACCTTACTGGTGTCTCCCCACTTGCAGGAGAGCGAGGAGATATTTTATCAACATTAGTGAATGACAAGAGTGACTCTTATGGCGAAATGGTAGCGGGATATATTGAATCAGGCGCTGATGAATCATTACAGTTTCGACAGAGAACAGAGTCTGATATATCAAGCATCTCATGGCATACCATGCCTGCTGGATGGTTGCTGGTCCCCTATTTGGGGACTCAGGCAGGAACAGTTCTCGAAATTGTTGATCAGATAGAGCAGTACAGCGGTTACCAAGTGAACCGAGTACTACTTTATAAAAATGGTCAATGGACACTCTTTAACCCATTATATGGCGTAGGTGCTGCACAAATGGTGAGCAGTGGTGAAGCAGTTTGGGTTAATATATACGAATAATAGGATTGGTATGGTGCGTTTTGGTAATATCTATTGATACATTTAAAATATGGTTATGTCGAATTGAAGGGGCAGAAGAGAATTATGAGGATTATGAGGTCTATGGTTAAGATTGGAGGATATATTGCAGGCTTGTTGATGGCGGGAGGCTACACGTTAGCCATTGCTGCTGCGGATGTGGTGGACTATAAGTCAGGATGGAGCTTAATTGCTACCGGTCAGGCTGCAGGTTATCGCGATCTGCTTTTTCATAATGATCGAACCCAACAGCTGCTAGGGATGACTACGGATGGGTGGGTTAGCCATATTCCTGAAAGTGTAATTGAATTTGATCAAAATCAGGCTGGCTGGGTCTACTTTGAACAGAGTGTGGCTGGTCTTCCTGTGACTCCAGCTGATGAGTCTGCAATAAGCTATAGTCCGCTGACTGAGGGGTGGAATTTGGTTGGTGCAGGCCTTTCAGCTACTCCTGAGCAGCTGCGTAATAGAGTTGAAAGTGACTTTAGCCGTTTAGAGTTGGAGAAAATTTACAGTTATAACAATGAGCAGGGATGGAAAATTCATGATTTTGAAAATATGAGTAATTCATCTCCATTGCCACTACGATCGGCTGACGGTCTCTGGGTGAAGTTGAAAACTCCTGATTTCGAGGTTGCAGAGGGGGAGGCGTTCTATGAGCAGATTACTATCAGAGGGGAAGAGCAGTTAGGGGATTACCGTTTTGAGTTATTGAAACAACCTGAAAAAGGGAAAATTAACTTCCTCGTACCGAATGGGGAGGGCGCTGGAGCCTTTAGCTATACTTCAGAGCTTAATCAAAGTGGTGAAGACACGTTTCAATACTGGGCAGTGACTGGGAGTGAGGGGGACGAGGAGTACAAACACTCTGATGTTGTCACGGTACGCTTGCAGATAAACTCAGCACTGATAGCAGAGGCTGGTGTAGCACAAACAGTGCAAGGGTGGCAGATGGTGACGCTCGATGGTACAGGTAGTCACTTTAACGGGGGCAATGTTGATGAGTATGTATGGACTCAGACCTCTGGGGAGCCTGTTGAAATTTTGCAGAGTGACCAACCCAAGGCCTCCTTTACTGCCCCCAATAAATTAGGCTCGCTGCGTTTTCAACTTACAGTACTGGACCACAATAGTGATGGAACTAGAGAAAATGTGGACAAGGTAGAGGTGACAGTGAATGAGTTTGGTTTTGCACCAACTATGCAGCGCTCTTCCCTATATGCTGTAAAACCAGTGCAGACTGAAGAGGATCAAACCATAACTTTACAGCAGTGGATCGACTCATCTTCATTAGAAGTTTTGGCTGAGGGAGATGCGCTTGCACTGCAGGGGGGGCTGGAGGTGAGTACGCTTGTGCAGTGGCTGGATCGACTGCATACAGAAAGTGATACGCTCGAGGACGAGCGCATCGGGTTTGGAAACTCTGCGCTGGCCTATTTTGGAAAGAGCTGGAGTAGCGAATGGGATGATTTGGTAGTGGGTGGAGCGCCTACTGGCAACGGTAGCAGCCAACAAGGTGAGCTATGGATTGGGCACACTGGCCTGGGTAACTATATGGGATCCCCTAAAGAGGGTGTCGCACCGCAAACACAGCATCAAAGTTATGCGCAATGGCTGGTTGATTGGGGTGAAATAGATTTTGATGTGTCAAATTCTCAACTCTGGGGGGGAGGTGATGTTTCTGCATACTCTGCCTTAATAAAACGGGAGAGTGGCAGCAGTTGGCTCTCACTTAAGCGCAATGATGACGGATTTTGGGAGCTAATTGCTGACCCGACCACTCAGCGTCTTGATGGTACAGCAGATACCAGACTCTCCTTGTATGGAGATGGGGCAGCAGTTGAAGAGATAGATATGGACGACGCGCAGCAACAGCTAGCGGTTGGGATGGTAGCGGGGCTAGATGCGCTCGAACAGGTAGAAGTGACCCCCTGGGGGAGTCTGTTAGCTACAGAGAAAGAGGCAGCAGCTCAAACCTCTCTACTGTCAGGCTACTTGATGGAGCTGATGCCGGGAGAAGGCGCGGCTGATGGGGGTACACTACAGAGAAAGCTGATAGCGATGGGGAGAGGGTGGAGTGGAGTCTCTCTGGCTGTCAATGAACAACGTGAATTGGTCAGTGGCTCCCCTCTGGTGCTCTATCTAGTGGATGGTAGAGCAGGAGGTAGAATTTACAAATGGGTGAGCGAGAATGCGTATGTGTCAGGAATGCAATTCGACACAGTTAGAAATTTACTTCGCTCAGGAGCTCTCTATGTGGCATCAGTGGAGGGGTTAAGCCATGAAGATGGCTACACGATTGCCAGTGGTGAGCGTGCTGGAGAGTTGCCGTTGGAGAGTGATGGGGTTGGTGGTGAGTGGATTGAGTTAGGTGAAGGTTGGGTGGCTGGGGATGTTGCCCCTAATTCAGTAGCACTCTCCGCAGAAGGGGTAACCACATTGGCTGGGCAGGCCTTCGCGCAGAGTTGGAATGGGTTTGCCTCAATGACAATGGACGAGATACTGTTAAACCCAGATCGTGCTGCCAATAAAGTGGGGATAATGGAGCTCAATCGCCCCCATGCAGTGGCTTGGGACCCGTTTAATACGGTTTCAGTTGAGGATGGGAGCTCAATATCTACCCCGCGTCTACTGATCTCATTCTTAGGAAATGGAGAGGTGCCGCTGCGGCTTGACCAGCAGGGGGTGATGCTAGATGCTAGCGTAGCACAAGGGCGTACCCCTAACCTTGGTGGAGCGCTCTTCTCTTTGCATGAGCAAGGAGCGTCGGTTGCAACCTCTGATCAATTTACCCTACAGCACATCTGGGGGGGGGGAGCAGAACAGCAAGTGGATGTGAGTCCAGATCACCTACTAGTTGATTCGAAGGGTAGTGCTTGGTTTACAAACAGAACCAATAATACACTCTACGTTGTACGTAAAAACGAGCTACAGCACTACGCTGCAGTAGAGGTCATGCGAGCCCCTAATGGTTTTGTTTTGGGTGGCCCCACTCTGACACCGGACGAATCTACACTGTTTGTAGGGACCTATCCTGAATAGATAGTGTAAATACAGGCGTTGGTCAGTGTGAGATTTTCATATTGAAGTAGGGGTGGCCCTGAGGGTGGCCGGTTAATAGTTGAGTGTTAGCACTAAACTAACGGCCCGCTCGGGGTTCTCTCCTGAAAAATTATAACGATCTGTGATCCAGTTGAAATGGCTGTCAAAGAGATTCCGGATCTCCAGTGTGATGTCCCCTTTTTTCTTGCGGAATTCGTAACCGAGATCGAGATGGGTAGCAAAGAGCTCTTCATTAAGGCTATCTTGTGCAATGGTATTGAGTTTTCGGTACTGCTCTTTAACTCCACCAAAATACCCGTTAGGGGTACGCCAACGCAACTCCAGCTCTAAGCTATGCTCATTTTGAGCAGTTTCGCTGCTGGTAGAAGAGTCCCTTCTCTTTTGATAGAGGTAGTTAGCAGTTAACCCCATATTATTCTCAAATAACCTTCCAGCCTCTATGCGAATCCCTTTCAGTTGTTGATCATAAGAGTTGTGATGTTCTGGACGAGTCGTATCCTCTGAGTAGTGTAGCTCAGTATGTTGTTCTGCATGAAAGAGGTTGGTGGTTGCAAATCCCCAGAGCCACTCTCTATCCCATGTGAGACTCCGCTCTCTGGTTATTGTTCCCGGACTGCTGTTTCTATGGATCGGAATACTTGCGAGAGTAGCAGGGTCTAGTCTGTCAGAAAGGAAAGGGGTTAGGCTTTTGAATGCAGCAATATGCACGGATTGTTGGTTGTCTATCTGATAACTGAGCCCGATACCAGGGTTGATGGTGTTAATTCCCCACTCAGCACCAGCAAGGTCGCTATTGCTATTATTCATATTTTCAAGGCGCAGATCACCCTCTATAGAGACTTTGCTGTTTAATATCCATCGGTTGTGAAGAAATAGAGAGGTGGCATTACGTTCGACTTGTGGTTGACCACTGGCGAGAAAACCTGGCTCAAGGCTCCAGTTGTTATCATCACTGCCTTTTAAGTGGACTGCTCCAACAGTGAACTGTTGAGATCTACTGTTTTGTATCCAGCGTCCCTGTAGCTGGCAATAGGGTTGTTGTTGCTGAAAAAGATAGTTAATCGTGTTATCGATCTGGCTGAGGCCATCAAACTGGTTGTTGAAACAGGCAGTATGAAGCAGTAGATGTGTGTCGGGGGACTGTTGTTGGTATAGTCCAATCTCCAACCGGCGAATCTCTGTTGTTAAACGTTCGTTTGGTTTGTCAACGGCGTCATATTCGTAACGGGAGGAGAGACTGCCCTGCTGTTCTGTATTGGTTAGAGAGATGACTCCCATTACATTGAGAGAAGGTTGTGGTTGCCATTTTATTAGGCCGGTGCTCCCTTCCTGGCTCTCACCATTAGTACCACGCCAGCCATTGGTTGAGTGGTTGAGAAGGCCAACCTGCCAAGCGAAGTGATCTTGAGGATGGTAACCACTAACAATTAGGCGCTCCTGATGGCTCTGTTGACCCCCTTTAGTAAGAGTCAGACTGCTCTCTATATTTGGCTGCTCCAGAAAAGTGGTGTAGTTGTTGTAGCTACTAAAAGTGTTGTTGTTGGCTGGCTGCATAAGTCTTGCCAGTAAATTCTCACTGTTTCTGGCCCAAGAGCGAACTCCATCTTGATGCAAGGCATTGGCTAGAAAGAGGTGTGCAGACGGATTGGTTACATCCTCTTCAGTAGCTGCAAGAGCGCGGATACGTGCCCATCCATTTAGCCCTAACTGCTTGTATAGTGTAGCAAGATTGACGTTCTTGACAGCCAGATCTTTATCTAACAGAAGACGAGAGCGGTAAACTGCTTTATGATCATTAAGTGTGACCGCTGTATGTAGTGCTTGAATTGCCTCAGCGGGACGATTGAGATCACCTAGAATCAGTGCTTGGTAGAGGTGCGGGGTAGGGTCTCTAGGGTCAATATTTTGGGCAATTTGGAGTACATCCAGAGCCTGTTGATGACGCCCGAGTTGATAGAGGATTTTTGCCCAGTAGCTCCGCAGCAAGGCTCTGCGAGGCTCAAGTAAGATAGCGGTTGTGATCTCTTTTTTTGCAGTGGACTCCTCTCCTTTTTGAGCTGCAATCAGCCCGAGACCAAGGTGAGGTTCCGCCTGTGATCCATCTTGCAGAATGGCCTCTTCGAAATAGAGGTGCGCCTCGTTTAAATCGAGTAAAGTGAGGGCGATGAAACCTTTCAGAGTATTAATCTGTGACTGATGTGTGCTGTTATGGTGGGTAGAGCGGTTAATTTTATCTAAGGTAGATTGAGCCTGATAGGTGCGCCCACTGCCGAACTGCAACCGTGCCAGCTGTTGGCTGGCAACAGGATGACCGGGAGAGAGGGTGAGTGCAGTTTTCGCAGCATTTTCGGCGAGTTGTAGTTGAAAGCGGGACTGTAGAATATAAGCATGGACTATCCAACTCTCAGAGGTTGATGACAGCAGTGAGGTGGCGCGGTTTGAAGAGCGTAGTGCTTGATCGCTATCACCGCTCAAAAATGATGAAAGTGCGTGGATCAGATGGAGCATACCATCGTTAGGATGAGCCATGAGGGCTGCAGTAGTTATGGCAAGACTCTCAGACAGTTGACTTTTTTGTAGTAAGTCCCACGCCCTCCGGCTTATGTGACTAGTGAGGGTAGAATCAGTCAGTTCTCTTGGGATTAAAGCGGGTATTTGGATGGTCCACTGCACAGCATCTTCAGGTGAGAGAGTGGACACTTTTACGGGCATACCATTTTTTTGGATTGTGGCCACCTCTCCGGCTGATAAGGATAATAGACCTCTTTCATTCTCGATTTGGGAGCGGCCTTCCAGTGCGGTAACCGCGGTTCCATCCTCAAGAGAATGGTTAATGTTGAGCTCTGTACCGCGAACCCCGATCACTGCTTGTGGAGTTTTGATAACAATATTGGCATTGCCTCTTTTATTAAGAACCCAAATTTTTCCATAACGAAGTTCTAATAGAGTTCTGGCTGAAGTAGTAGACTCGACATCGCGTACTCTAATGTCGCTATTTTGATCAATACGCAGAAGCGTCTCATCAGCCAGAAGAATGGAGATTTTTTCACTGTCTTGTGTGGAAAAATGGTGGTTGATATCGAGTGGTAGATTAGAGCTGCCAATGATGGTTCCAGCTGTCTCTGCCTGCACAGTATAGAAGGGTTGTAGAATCTGAAACCAAGTTAGGATCAGTATAATATAGAGTCTGTTAGAGTGCTTGTTGGGTTTATGAGTGGTCATTCTACATAGGCCCATGCTGCAGAGGTAAGGTCCCTTAGCAGGCCACTGTCCCGTTCAGATGGATGAATGTCATGTTGGGTATGATAAACGCTCCACCCATATTGAGCAGAATAGAAAAGGATCTGTTTGCAATTATAAGTGGTTTGAGTGCTGATTGAAGTCGATATATCGGAAAGTGATAGCCCATCGGGGAGCGCAATCTGGTTCCATCCGGCCTGTATGGTGGCGTGATCGAGAGGCTCAGAAATTCCGCTTACTGAGAACTCATATGCAGTTGTTGAGTAAACCCAGTAACCAGCTGATGGCGTCTCCTCTGAACTTTGATTGAGTATGAGCGATGGGAGCTGGCTGTTGGCCTGAGAAACCACGGTCGGGTCGGAAAAATTGGTATTGATAAGGTTCCAACCTCGGTTGATCCGATAATTTCGGGTAACTTTGTGCCTAACGGTGTTGGGCAGAAACAGCTCTCGACGGGCTCCGACCAGTTTCCCAAAGTCTTGATCTCCAGACCAGATGCCGCCAATAAAATCTAACCCTAGGGACTCAGCAGCATCAAGAGGAGACTCAAACTCATCCCCAAGCTCACCAGAGCTAATTAACAAAAGGTTATTGTTTTGGTTGCTGGTTAAGTTGCTGACAGCATCACTATTAGTGGGGACGGATAAAGATTGAATATTGCTCGGTTTGTTACTTTGCTCGTTGCTCGCTGTGGCTGGGGCGCGACCAAAGCGAATCAGTTGATTGGTGTCAGAGTAGAGGTAGCTTTTATCTCCAGTAGCTGAGATCAGCGTGATATTGTGGTAGCCAGGAACCGGGCTGGGAGCCCATGAGTCACCATTAGAGGCTGACACTTCTCTCCCGAGTTGAGAGTCCCTATTTGCCCCCCAGCTCCATACCTGACCATCCAAGTCTAGAGCAATACTATGATGACCTCCGGTAGCAATAGCGCTGATTTTAGGAAGTTGCTCAAGTCTGATAGGGGTGGATGAGTGAGGAAATGAGTCGGGTGATCTCCCAAGCTGCCCATCGCGATTACTTCCCCAGCTCCAAACAAAGCCGTCTTCATCCAGTGCGAGAGAGTGGAAGGCACCAACAGAGACCTCTTTGATGGGGAGCGCAAAATGGTCGATAGTCTGTGGTTTTATAGTGTCAACCTCACTACCATTGCCCAGCTGTCCGACACGGTTTTCCCCCCAGCTCCACACTCTTCCTTGTAGATCTATAGCCAGGATATGGTGGTTGCTTGTATCAACCTTAGAGACGGAGTCAACCCCATTAACCACAGTAACCATATCAGAATAGGCAAGAGTAAGAGAAGAGATGCCAAACAGTCCGCTATGGTTAGAGCCGCGAATATAGACCTTACCATCGCGGCCCACAAAAACTTTATGATGGCTTGAGCCGCTTATATCTACCCCACCCCAATGTCCATCAATTTTTTCGGGGAGTGCTACAACGGTGTATTGGCTGCTGTCTAGCCCAAGCTCTCCATTATAATTTGCGCCCCATGTCCAGATTGTACCATCGGCCCCCTGAGCTGCAGAGTGTTGTTGGCCGGCAAAGACGCCAACAATGCTATCCAATGATTCAATGCGATGAGGAGGGAACCCATCACCGAAGTCTGAACTACCTAGCTGGCTTGAGAAGTTGCCCCCCCAAGACCAAGCCCTCTGCTCTTGATCAATGGCGAGCACATGATGAGCGCCAATTGAAATGTCGATTATCGGAGTATCAATTGGGATTTTAGTGGGGGAGAAAAGACACTTGTTGGATGAGCTTGAAACAACACCAAGAGAGCCGTATTCATTGCCCCCCCACCCCAACATTTGGCCTGTTGATTTGATTACAATATTGTGGTCATAGGCAGAAAATATCTTTTCAATATCAGAGAGCACATCAATTTTTGCTGGTGAGGAGAAGCTAGCAGCCACACGGCCAAGCTCACCGCACTGGTTGCTTCCCCAAGACCATACTGCCCCCTCTGTATCAAGGGCTAGAAAATGGCGCTGTCCGCTGCTAATGTCCTTGATGGTTTTGGGAAGACCATCAACGACATTCAAATCAGATGGATCACTGTTGCTCCATTGGTAAACAGTGCCTTGGTTATCGAGAAAGAGCGAATAAGTGCCTCCAGTTGAAATTTGCTGGATGGCTCCGTGGGAAAAGTGAGAGTGGTTGAGCTTATCGATGGTTTTTCCACTTTCCCAGATCATAACAATATCATTATTCAGAAGTGCGCTGTTATAGGTTCCATGAGTGGAAATGGCAGTGGCGCCTTGAATTTCCGTTATCATTGAGGGTAGATGGCTTGAGTTGCCCCAGCTCCAGACGGTACCATGCTCATCAAGATAGATGGAGTGGTTGTTGCCCAACTGCAGAGCTTGATCAGCAAAGACAGTACTGTTCTGAATCAGAAATAGCGGTATCAACAATAGGACTATTGTACTGGGGTGGGAGGAAAAAAGAGGGAAGAGTCTGCTCATTGAAGAAGAGGGATTTAATAGCAAGAAAGTTAGTGAAAAATATTTGATCTAGGCTAACTGCTGGGTTATAGTGATATAGATGGGTGTCAGTTGTATTTCTGTGATTTAAGTGGTGTCAATCAAAATAGTGGAGTCTCATTATGGTTAATAATAGCATTTTCGGCTGGTTGGTCAAAGTCATTACATTTTTAGCAATGCTTGCAATGGCATCGATAACCTCGGCTGCCCCTCTTGATAAGGGCTGGAACCTCGTTAACCCAGGAGTGATGGGAGCGGACCTACCTGCTGAGGCTTATGTTTATGATACGGCTACTAAACAATGGTCTAAAGTAACGAGTCTGGCAGCCAACCAAGGTGCTTGGGTCAATTCATCTGCAGAGGGCACATTCACTGTCGACTCGACAGCAGGCAATGGGCAGTACAGCTCAATCATTGCCGGTAATGGCTGGTACCTACTGGGGGCGGGGGCAACAGACACTACTATTAAAGCCTTAAAAACCAAGATTGATGGCGCAATTTCAGGTTCTGAAGTAACACAGATCTATGAGTTTAGTAACGGTGGATGGGTTGGGCACAATCTGGAGATGAACCCCAGTGATGCCAGTGCGCTCACTGCGGGTCAAGGGCTTTGGGTTGCGATTGGTGCAGCAGGCTCTCCACCACTCTTCAAAGGTTTAGTCTCGCTAGATACATCTGGCGCAGCCCCTACAGGGCTGGGGCGTAGACTCTACAGCTCTGATGGAAGTACCTCAAGCTTGGGGGAGACCAGTGTGTTGCTCTATAGCTGTGAAGATGAAGATTATGAAACGCCATTGACCGATCCAATTACAGCGGCTGAAGATGGTAGCTATGAGGTCAGTGAGGAAGACTTTATTAAGTCAGAGAATGCAAAAGCAGAGAGCTGTTTTGGGGTGAAAGCGACTGTCTCTGCAGTAGAGATTGAAGAAGATGGCACGGTTAAGGCCAAGGCCTATGAAGTGGTTGCGATCAAACCGGAAACAGAGAAAGGTGAAGTGGTTGCAGAGGTAGTTGTCGACCCGTTTACCCACAAGGTGGCTGCAGAAATCAGGGCATCGATTAAGCAGAGCACTCTATTGGGAGGGCTCACTTTAAGCAGCAACACATTGAAGATTATGCACTCGTTGGCAGAGTCAATGGTGGCCGATTATAGGGATCAGGCAAAACAGGGTAAGGCACCGGTTGAGTTAGCTACTCTGGAGAGTGGAGAGGCTATTGAGGTTGCAGTGGATAAAACCAAGCAGGAAGCGATGAAAGCGGCCTATGATGAGTTGCAAACCGCAAAAAAAGATACCTCTGGAGACGCGGCAGCTCTGGTAAAGGCAGCAGAGGAGAAGTTGGCCACTGCTAAACAGGCGCTTAGTCAAGCAGTTACCAATAAGAAGAGTGACCTGAGAAAAGTTGGGAAAGTGGTTGTCCAAAAACTGGTTAGTGATGATGGGATGGTAGCAACGGGGGACCTGGATGCTGTTATTGCATCTGGACTGATTTCAAAAACAGGGGCTTCAGGTGGTGCTGCTACAGCGGATGAGTTCAAGGCAATCATGGATAGCTCATTTGACGCTACAACAGTTGCTGCTAACCGCAAGCTTGCAGAGGCAAACCTTGCAAGCACGACAACCTCTGGAAATACGCAAAACAGCTCAAGAATCGCTCAATTTCAACAGCAGATAAAGAGAGAGGCGCAGGAAGCAGCCTTTACCGATGATTTTGGCGATATATTTGGCTCAACCGCAAAAGGTCGTTTCGGTCCAGCCAATCTTGATGGAAACATTAAGCTGGCTAGGATTGTCTACAGTACCGTTGTAGATCTTGCACAGATGGGATTTGCAGTCTCTGATGGAGATGGTGGGCTCGTTGTTGCTCTTCATGTCCCCCCTTCTGAGTCGCGTATGCTTCCGGGTGCACCCTACCGTATTGCAGTTCAATATCAAACGTTTGTAGAAGGCGAGATCCCAGAAGATGTGGAGGTGGCAACCTGCTCTAACAGCATATATGACACTGCGAAAACGTGCTTGGCTGACTCTAATGAAGGGAACACTTGGACTACCTATGTAGGAGGAGATCCGATGCTGAGAGTGGTGGATCCAGATACAGATCTACGTACTCCACACCCAAGTTGGGCTGAGGAGATGATGGAGCTTCTCTATACGCCGATCATCCCCAATGTTGCGGTCTACAGCATGATCAAAAATCGTGACCATACAGTGACATTTGAGCAATTGAACCAGGCGATTATTGATAATGCGGGTGGCTCAAAGGGTAGTGCCTGTAAGGACTCAGAGTCAGATAGTAATGTAGACTGCTTTGAGAACCTTTACGGTCTTGTACTGACAACTGATCCCTACTCGGTGGCGAAATCCATTGTCTCCAAGGATATGGCAACCCATCTTCGTGGGGAGATGGACCACCTGCTGATGAAGATAGTGGATGAGAAAATGAGTCGTGGAGAAGACCCGCTGACGATAGCCAAAAAGATGATTGATCTGCTGAAGCCCGCATCGGATAAAGAGACTGAGGCAGAGTTCTTTGCCCGTATTATTAATGCTGAGCCATATCTTCTGGATATGATGACGGATGAGTATATTGATACCTTGGTCAGAGCCATTCCTGCAGAGTTTTCGGATAGTGATAAATCAGCTGTGCTACAGCTAAAAGAGGGCTTCACACTCGCTAAAGATACAGAGCTGCAGCCAAAAACTGCACTGGCCTTTACCGTGTTGATGGTGAATAAGTTCGTTTCAGGTGAGGGGAATGTTGAGTTTGAGCGAGTTCCTGCAGACCAGACAGATTTAAGCTGGATGCTTGGTGATGCGCTGGAGAAAGTGCTGCAGAGTGGTGAGGTGGGAACGATTGGAATAGCTGGTGTAGACCCGCTTCAAGGGTTGATTGAGTCACTGTTTGCGCAGAATGAGAGTGGTATTAGCGCATCGTCGGTAAGTGACAAAATTACCAAAATCTGGTGGCCGAAACGCAACGCCTTCTCTACGGAAATATTGAGCCAGCTACAAAACTTGGGTCTTGCAGATAATGATGGAGATGGTGAGATTGGTGAGAGTGACATTAATAATAGCAGCATGGGTGATGAACTCTGGGATGCTATTGACAAGGCTGAAAAGGAGAAGGAAGACTTCGATGGCGACCAATTTATACTGGCCATGTTTAAAAAGTTAACTGGAGATACGCGACTTACGGTTGAACCAGAACTTAAGAAAATTTTCGATAATTTAATGACCTATGTTGATGGTATACAGGAAAAAATAGAGAAAATTTTTGGAGAGCGTGCTCGGTATGCAGGGTTTGAGAGTATTGATGAGCATGTTAATCAGGGGGCATTTGATGACCATGGCTACGGTGGAGGAAATACCGCATCGACACACGTAGAGATCACAATTCGTGATAACTATAACTGGCAAGAGATAGGTGATAAATTTACAGCTGTAGCGCTGGTACCCTTGGTATTTGACCGCTATGAGATGAGAGAGCACCCAGAGTATAGTGACGACGGCAATAGTGGAGCTAAAGGAATACAACTTGCTCAAGGTACCAGTACAGACAGCAGTGACACAGCTATCTGGCACAATACCGAAGTACCTCTCTATCGAAAGGGGAACAGCGTGAGTGATGGAGGTGATTTTTATGAGACCTCTGACACCTACAAGGTCTATGTAGAGTTGGGCGGAGAGTGGGTAGTGGCGAGTGATGTTCCGCTGTTCCCAATGGGGCTAGACGAAAATAACCAAGAGAGGATACAGCAGCTTGATGTGCCCTATTTCGGCGGCGCGGGTACTACAAATCAGGGTGACACGGGTGGATATATGCCACATGGGCCTGAAGCTGGATTTGGAGTTATGCAGGAGGGGCGAGACTTCTTCAAGAAGGGAGACCAGAGAAGCTTCTTCTATCCTGCAATCAAGGTCAAGAATGACGATGCAGAGATAAAGTCGGATGGAACATACAAGAGAAGTGATCTACACATGGTAGGTGAGGAGTTGCTCTCTTATGATGGGACTAAAGATCAGATTCGCCCAAAAACAAAAACAGAGTTAATGGGCGTGCTTCAGAATGCTACGGTGAACCTGTTTGTCTTGGCGAAGAACCATGAAGAGAAAGACAAGCTCTACTCCCGTAATCGTGATGACTTGACTGAGCTGATCGCGAAGGTCAGATCGAATCAGGAGGTCGAGACCGCATCTGGGAAGACTAAACTATCGCCTGCACCATTTGTCGGCTTCTTCGACAACTACTGGTCTGAGCGAGGTGGATGTGCGGACTACGCTTCAGCAGAGAGTGGAGAGTGTGTTAATCAACACTCTAATTATGATAAAGCCCAGTACGGTGTAGAAAAATCGATCACCAATGGCGGTATTGTATTAGTGGACATTGTTCCTTCAACTGACTCAAGAGCGATACCACAGCAGCTGCTGCTTGAGGTGAACATGGCATTTGAGTCAGCAGATTGGCATGAGGTAGAGTTGGTGTTACGCTCAACCGATACTGATAGTGATGGCCCAGACTCTGTTTTTGATACTGATCACTTTGAGTTTAAGGATAACTTCTTTGACAGCAATAATGGGGGGGTTGATGCCGGATCTCTTGTTGAATCGGGTGCCTTTGGCCGTGGGCTGGCAATAGAGCCGGATGGTAAACATGTGGATAATGGTAGCTGGAATGACGACTTTGGATTAAGAATCAAGGTGTTTGATGATGCTCTGCTACAGAATCACAAGAATCGCATCTTTATTGTCTTGCGCAGTGACGACAAAATGGCTCTATTTGTCAATGAAATGGGGAGTGACCTCGGATCACTTCTTGGCTCGAAGATAGAGCTGAAGAAGTTACTGAGTTCGGATGGGTATGATGACTTGATCAACAAAACGGGGGAATTCCTCAATACTCCAACTTGGCTTGACAAGGGCAATGTGAAGACGGCTATTGGTCAAGCGGCACAGAAAAAAGGCAACAAAACCAAGCTGAAGGCTGATCATCTGAACAAAGACACCTCTATCACGGTGGACGTTGTTATGATTGAGTCTGG
>Ga0209141_1000399_pt1 | contig 34035 bp, 17 predicted proteins | sample SaaInlLV_10m_DNA_2_FD_184676 | JGI IMG/M metagenome (GOLD analysis project Ga0209141, IMG submission 184676) | Marine microbial communities from expanding oxygen minimum zones in the Saanich Inlet - Saanich Inlet SI074_LV_150m_DNA (SPAdes) (version 2) | ecosystem: Environmental > Aquatic >... | reverse complement strand
CATATAAACTGAAGGAAACTATATTATTAATTTGTATGGAGAATCTAAGATTTTAAATAAGTGAATTGAATAATAACTTATTTCAGATCATTTCATTTGCCAGGTATAAACGTATAAATGGTGTGTAATTAAATGAATCAGCGAATTTGGTGAAATTGTTTTACCGAGATTTCCAAGGATTTGAATTCATTTATTCAAATTTTATATATGATACCAATCCTAGTTTCCCGCAAGAGTCAAAACCCAATGATTCATAAAAGAGTCTTGTACTATTATTATCGTCAGTAAGTAATACTTTTTGTCTTACATCTTGAAATTTCTGGAGAGTACTTGCCATTAGCATTGTGCCAATATTCATCCTCCTGAATTTTTCCAATACCAATATATCCTGAATATAAATAATTGTCAGTCCATCACCGACAACCCGGATCAATCCAATGAGTTTTTCATCTTTAATAGCAATACGGACATACAGCGATGCTTTGATGGCGTTTTCCAGTTTATCGATGTCTTTTGTATAAGCAGACCAACCTGCATCATTGTATAGTTCGAATAAAGATAAACGATCGACTTTAGTTGTTTCAATATAGGTAATTTCAGACATATTAAAATTTTCCATTTACAGGTACTAATTATCCTCAGTTTAAAAATTGGTCATCAAACTGGATTTACCATATATTCATTATAGGTTGCATATTTTTCAAATCCCAGCTTTTCATAACATGATATGGCTCTTGCATTCTGAGCACTCACATTTAACCCGATTATATCAACTTTTTTTAAAAGTGAAAGACATAATGCTGTAGTTACTTTTGAAGCGAATCCTTTGCCCCGTTGATCTGGATGGGTCGTGATATTTCCAAGTGAAGCAACTCCATATTGAGGTGAATATACATGGATTCCGGCAATACTGACGAGATCGCTGCCAATATATAATCCATAGTACATACCTGTTTCCAGCATACGTTGATCAAACCAATTCCCTGGATAGCTTTTCTGATATAAATCATAAATATCTTCTAGATTAGCAATATTTAATTCGTTCACATCCTTTATACTTATTTTGTTTAATATTTTCTCATCCTTTAGAATCATTTTTAGATGCAGACCATGATGATCCAATGAGAAAGTATTTGAAAAGGCAGATTCAAGCTCAGGACTTAAATGACTGTAAAAACGATGGGGAAGATAAGGAAATAATTTTGTTATCAATTCTTTTGAGTGATGAACATTATTGTTTAAAATCAAAAGTGTTGGTAAATCCGGGCTCTGGTATAACATTGCAAGGGAACAAATTTCATTATTATTTACCAGAGCCCACCAGGAAGTATGATTAAAAAAGAAATCATCCAAATCACCGATTTCATAAATATGAAGATGTGTATCCTTTTTCAGGTATTCGTGTATCCGGTTTTTATCCCGGATTTGAATGACCTGTCTCATAGCGGATTAATGCGAAAATTGATCAATCGTTATAATTAAGACGATTTTTTGATCTTCTGCCTTCAATTATTGAATGAACGATGGGGATAATGATCAATGTAAGTGGCATGGCAAATCCAAGACCAAAAATAAATGAAAACCCCATTGGCTGCCATCCTTTTTCAGCATAGGTAAGTGGTAATAATCCAATTATGGTTGTAATTGTTGTTAACAATATTGGACGAACCCTTGTTAATGCTGCTTGTACGATAGCTTCGTTTAGGGGGATACCCTGACTTTGAACCTTATTGATATAATCAATAAGAATTATCGAGATATTCACCACCACACCGGCAAGACCGACGATAGCGATCAGAGCTACAAGTGCAAAGGGCTGACCACCGATATATAATCCATAGATAGCGCCAAAAATACCTAGAGGGATGGTCAGCATGATAGTTAGCGGCTGAGAGAATGAATGAAACTGTGCTACCATTAATACATAAATAAGAATAATAGCTAAAACAAATGCTTTTGCAAGGGCGACAAATGACTCGGCAAACTGCTCAAAATCTCCAGAAAAGTCAAAACGATAACCGGAAGGTAAAGTGACATTGTTGAGAACTGATTTTAGCTGCTTGCTTATTTCCACTGCCGAGGCATCGATATCATTACTCGCTGAGACCCTTATTACCCGATCTCCATCGATATGGCGGATGGCAGCCATCCCTTTTTCAACATCAAAATCACAAACCTGCTTGAGTAAAACGGTCTGATTCATCCGATTGAGAATTTTTATATTTTCCAGATCCTCTATTGAATTTCTCCAGGATTCCTTTAGTCTTACCATCACTTTAATATCATCATCATCCATGCGGACGGTAGTTGCTTCCGTACCGTTTATAGCCGTCCTAACTGAACCAATAATTTCTGCTGTGCTGACCAAAAGGCGAGCTGCTTTATCTCTATCAACATTAAAACTAATTTCAGGGAATCCTTCACCCATGTCATCATCAATGTCTATGGCACCTTCGATTTCTGCTAGTTTTGCCTGTACCATTTCTGACAGACTTTTGAGGATAGTGAAATCAGGACCAACAATTTTTATTGCAACAGGGGCATCGGATGGCGGTCCTCCTTGAATCGCCGGAACCCTTACTTCGGCACCGGTTACTGGTTTCATATCTTCACGAAGAATTTCCTGAATATCCTCTGCAGTCAACTCACGATCTTCTTCATCTAAGAGATCAATTACAATCTGTGAGAAATTATCTGAAGTTCCTGAGGCAAAATCAAAGGTAGATGGTGCACCACCGCCAATATTGGAAACAAAATTATTCATGAATGCTGAATACTCTTCGTCAAGGAGAATTTGCTCCACTTGTCGGGTAATCTTATCCGTTTCATTTAGAGTCGAACCCACCGGTGTTTCGATATTGATAAATACCTGACCAATATCATCGGCGGGAAACATTTCCACCCTGACAAAGCCAGCTGATATTAATACAATTGCTCCAATCATATATGGAATGATACTAAGCAAAAAAGTTTTACGATATTTTAAGGCGCGACGGAGTATCGGCTCGTAAAATTTCTGGAGAGTACGGGTCAATCGCACACCAAAATTCTTTTTTTGGATACTTTCAAGAGAAATTGGCGAACGCATAATTTTTGAACTGATAGTTGGATTCACAACGATTCCAACAATATACGATGCCGCCAGCGAAATGGAGACTGTAATTGGAATATATTTCAAAAAATCACCCATTGTACCGGGCATGATGAGCATAGGCATAAAGGCTGCAAGAGTTGTGAGTGTGGATGTAAGTATAGGTAACGCCACTTCCTGAGTACCCACTGCAGCAGCGAAGGATCTAATCTTATAACCAGGTACATTTGAAGGCTGGACAGAAAGTAATTGTTCGTCAGTAACTTTATCTAGTTCATCAGCATGGTTTCGGATACTTTCCCAATCCGTACTTTGCTCCATGGCCATAGCGGCGATGTATCGCTTTTTCCACATACCGTGATGCCTAAAAATATTCTCTACGACAACAATTGCATTATCTACAATCATCCCCACCACAAGGACTAATGAGAATAGCGTCAGACTGTTTAGCGAAATGTCAGCAATCCAAAGGACAGCAAAAGTGGTTAGGATGGTTAGGGGCAAAACGATGGCAGCGATGATGGAATTTCGCCATCCGAGGAATACTAGTAAAGTGAGAAAAACAAGAATTAGACCCTGGAATCCAGAACGACCTAATTGATCAAGAGAATCATTTATCCATTTTGCCTGATTGCCGGTGACAGCGTATTTTGTTCCTAGAGGTAACCAATCCTCTGCCTCTTCGAGATATGCCAGCACATCCTCGGTAATTTGAATAGTATTAGATCCAGACCTTTTTTTAATAGCGAGCGTGACTGAAGGCTCAGTATTCAGACGTGAATAACTGTTTGGCTCCTTATGGCCATCGACAATTTCGGCAACATCAGCCAATTTAATAATTCCGCCGTCCAATCCTGCAATCGATAGTTTTTTTAACTCATCGATATCTTTTATTTTTCCCCTAACCTGTGTGACAAATTTTTTGCCGCCAAGCTCCAGTGTCCCGCCAGGGATATCCAGATTTTCGCTGGCAATCAAACCAACGATCGCATTCAAAGTGAGTCGATATTTTTCTAATTGGGCTGGGTCGAGGTTTACATTGAACTGCCTTTCCAGACCGCCCACAACCTCACAACTGAGTACATCATGTATGTTCTCAATATCAGACTGGAGAGTTTTAGCAGTTTTGGTTAGCTCAACATAATCATCCCCACTGAATGAAGCAACTAATATAGGGGTTTCACTAAAGTTTAGCTCGAGAATCAGCGGATCCATGATATCATCTGGGAGCTCAGCTTCCACATCAGCAACGGCTTCCCGCACATCGCGTAATTTCTTTTCAATATCGGTTCCAACCTCGAAGTTTATACCAATACTTGAGCTACCTGTGCTACTGGTGGATGTGATGAAATCTACATCTTTCAGCCCTTTTACTTTATCTTCAATTTTATTGGTAATCAGGGACTCTACCTGATTTGGGGGAGATCCGGGATAGGGAACAATAACTAGGACAAGTGGAATTGATATATCGGGATTTAATTCCTTTGGCATTAAGAAAAGAGCCACTGCACCAGAAAGAACAGGCAGAACAATGAGAAGGAGAATGACAACTCTCCAGTTCTTTAAAAAACTTTGTATCAGATTCATCCTGAAATACCTTATATATTATTCAGATAAAAGCAGTTCATCCATAGCCTGCCAGGTTTTAATAATTTCAACAGATTCACCGGATTTGCAATATTCCTGCCCTCGTACAATCAAAGTTTCATTTTCAGATAAACCAGAATTGATCATCACTTTATTTGATATATGATTCAATAGGGTGACCTGTCTCTCCACGGCTATTTCATCATCAATTATAAAGGCAAACCACTTTCCACTTTTCTGTATGAGGGCTCTGCCGGGTATGATAATTAAATTTTCCTCATGGGTCTGGTAGATTTTTATGCCAGCTGTCCAACCTGCATTCAATTTTAAACGATCATTGTTAATTTCAATGCGGACTGGGAAACTACCATCAGGACCAGCAGATCTTCCCACGTATGAAATCCGACCGGAAATATGTTTACCGGGAATCATATCTGTTTCAATCAATACTTTTGCCTTTGAATTAATCTGGAGTATCTGCGATTCACTGACGGATAGGTTTATTTCCAGCTTTTTTAGTTTTTGTATTATATAAGCGGGGTTTGCACTGGATACAAATTGTCCAACATCGATTGTTTTGAAGCTCACATATCCCGAAATTGGTGTTTTTATTTTGGTGCGATCCAACTGCCGTTTGGCCATTTTATATGCTACTCGCGCCTGCTCTAATTGAGCAGATGCTACATCAAATGAAGTTTGAGCACCTTCAAGTACAGCGTCACTACTAAATCCTTCATTTTTAAGCTCTAATTGTCTTGCCAGGGTATTGTCAGCGTTTTTGTAACCTGCCTCGGCAAGATGCAAGGCAGCTTCTGCCTGGGCTAAACCAAGTCGGTAATCTGCCTGATCAATGACAGCGAGAACATCATCTTTTTTAACCCATGCACCTTCGTCCATTAATATTTTGGTAATTTTCCCAGCGGCTTCAGGATATATTTCAATTGTCGAAGATGGTTGAATCAAACCTGAAAACTCCAAATACCGGCGCGTATTCTCCCGGCTGATTTTCAGGACTTCAACCGACACAGTGTCGGCAACCTGGACCTCTTCTGGTTCAGGTTTTTCACAACTTGTGAAAATAAAAAATATCGGAATGGAAAGAAATATAATTAAACGTCTCAAAATAACCTCTTGCTTTTCAATTTGAATTTTAGTTTCCTACAGCTTCGCCGCAGCTGAACAATAGGCGATTATAACTGATATAATGATCAATCTGCATATTTATTTGATTTATTCGGGCATTGGTCAGTGAATTACGGGCATCAATCAATTCGATCTGACTGCTATCACCATTTTCGTATCCAGATTCAACGGCTAGATAATTCTCTTCAGCAGCGAGAAGTTGCTGATTTGCCAATTCAATGGATTCATACATCAATTGGTATTGCAGATAATTTGCCTCAACCTGCAACCGAACACCTGTCTCCATCTCCTGTGCCATATAACGACTTTTCCGCAACTGTGCCTGGGCATCGCCAATTTTAGCAACATTTGATAATCCCAATGGAATTTCAAATGAGACATTTAAGAATGTCCTCTCAACTGAGGTTTCAGGAGAAAAACCGGATGCCTGGGAGTTATCCTCCCAATGATATATGGCTGCCACTGAAGGCAAAGCCGAACCAATTGAAGCGCGATATCCCCAATTGGCAATATCAACTCCAGTCTGGGCTGTTTGGAGTGCAGGTCGATTTTGGAACGCAGACCGAACCCAATCATTAAGACCACGCTTATCATTTATTTCGGGGATGAATGTTTCAAGCGTATAAAAAGAGTCAAGGTTTTGTCCCATTTTCATATTCAGGGTCAATCTTGATATTCGAACTCCCTGTTTGGCCTGCTGGATTTGTTGAGATATTTCTGCAGCACTTACCTGCGCTCTTAATAGATCTTTTTTCTGCACCATACCCAGGTCAAACATTTTTTCGACCATTTGGATATTTTTATTAATAAGATCTCTGGCGGACATTGTAATCTCCAAGATACCTTCCATTTTGACTAAATTAAAATAGGCTTCAAGTGTCTCAAATTTTATTTTCTCAAGATTTTCGTCATAAACAAATCGAGAGATTTCTTCTGTTTTCCTGGCTATTTTATGAGCACTATACAAAGCGCCGCCTGTAAATAGAGGTATGGTAATATCAACAGATTTTTGCCATTGTGTTTTTGGCTGCAGCGGTATAATCATGCCGTCAAAGTTTAGAAGAATTTCTTCATCATTATAGATTTTTGTAAATCCTGTAGCGACAGTGGGAAGCATATTTGAGCTCACAGACCAATAATTATAAAATGAAGCATCCATATCAGCTTTCGATTGTAACAATCCTGGGTTTTTTGTTGCAGCATTTTTCATGGCTTTATTAACAGATAAAGTCTCTTCGCCAAATAAAAATCCATTCAGCAGTAATATAAAAAGGACCAGATACATGGGTATTCCTATAATAAATATTCTAAAAACGAACGATAAATTTATCAGAAAACATGGGATTTTTGAAACGTAAATAGGGATTTTTCATATTTTCTTTCAGCGCAGACAGAATATTTGCATTGGGGTTGTTAATGAAAATTGTTTTGTAGGGTTTTTATTCGGGTTTAAAAATTAAAGGATAAAAATAAAATTTAGTCTCTTGGTGATCTATAAAATTAACTTTGGGTATATTGATTTCAGATAAGATTGACGGAAAATTCATTTGCAGGTTGATTATACATAGAGTACCAGAGGGAGCTAATAGAGGTTTATAATTAATTATAGGGATGCTAAAAATACAGCCTGAAAATTAAAATTTTGAGGTTAAATATTGATGCTGGCAAAGCCATTATTTAAAGTCAAACTTTAAGCTAATTTCATAACTTATAAAATATATAAACGTTAGAATATTACGATATAAAATGTTGATTTAATGTCTTTTTATTACATGTTCTTATTCTGATAATATTGTGAATTTCGTTGGAATTTTGTGCATTGTCCGAGGGAAGATTGATTGTTTATAACTTTTTAACCAATAGAAGGCATGGGTTGGCTGGATCCCACAAATCTTTGAATTCTTCTAATGGAATATATCCTTGATTTAAATAAAATTTCCTGGTCTTTGCATAGTTGATATCTTTATGGGATGGGCCCAGAGTTTTCACATGTACATATTCGCATGATCCAGCTCTGAGGAAGTTTTCTGCACATTTAATCAATAGGGTGCCAATACCTTGTCGATGGTATTTTGGATATACCCCCATCACATAAATTTCCCAGGATTTGGTGTTATGTTCTTTTAGGGTGAGAAAGCCTACTATCTGCTTATTAAAGCAGGCAACAAAAGTGGGATGAGTATCTGTACTTTTTATATACTCTAGTGTGGATGCTTCGATTCCAAACCACTCAGGTAGGCTACGGAGAATTGGTCCACACACTCCAGATTGGTTTAATGATGGTCCGGTGATATCAATCTCGCTGGTAATTGAGTTCGGTTTCTTTTGGTCTGAATTATTAATTTAAAACCAGATTTATATATGCGGTGAGGATTTTTAAAAATGTAATTGGATTACTCCATAAAAAATGACGGCTGAAGCAGCCATCTTAAGGTGCCGAATCCCTGTTTAATATCTACCCAGTCATTGATAAAAAAATCAATTCTTGCCATGGAAGCAGTGGGTAAACGAACATCACCACCGCCTATGAGGCTGGAGACGATTTGGGTAAGTTTGGGTTCATGACCAATAAGCATAATAGAAGAATGTTTATTTGGGCAATCCTTAACCAGATTCAAAATCGTATTCACTCCCTGAAAATATAGGACATCGCTTTCCTTTATTTTGCATTTCCAGTTACCGGTTTTTTTTGAGATTTTTAATGTTTCCTTTGCCCGGACAGCAGCGGATGTAATTATCAAGTCAGGTACCTGCTTGGATTTGGACAGAAGCTTTCCCATCACTTCAGCACTTTTTCTTCCTCTTGTGGAAAGAGGTCGGTAAAAATCATCTTTGTAATCAGCATTCCAATCAGATTTTGCATGACGATACACTAATAGATGTTTTGTAGAATTATTTATTTGCTTCATGGCATAATTTACTGCAACATCATATATATGGGTTAAGGGAGTAGTTAAAAATTACCCTGACTATGTGAGTAAATTCCTGTCACCTGGTGATATTCAATATTGCACTATGTATGTATACTGTATCTTTCAATCTTTCCAGTCTGTGATCAACAAATTCAAACTTTCAGGTGTCAAATTATTGTTTATCTATCCAAGTAATAAAACATTAAAAAATCTTGCTATTGTAAAAATATTTTAAAAAAATAGAAAAAAACTTTCATCATTTCCACCAAATAGTTAATATATTTTAATAAAATGTACAAATTATAATGACAATAAGTAAAATAATTATGATGTTTATAAAATAATTATTGTTCATGTAAAAAATCATTTTATATATTTATCACGGCCAATCGTATAACCTGGAGCAAAAAATGAAAAATAATAATAAAATTCTTATCATTATTATATTGGGACTTCTTGTCGTCTCCTGTAATAATAGAAATCCATTTAACTATGACGATGAAGGTATAAATCAGCTCCACAACAGTTTTATTGAAAATGAAGTGATGGATGATACATCGCTAAACAGAAGTGAAGACAGCATAATAAATAACATGGAAAATGGTGAAGATTGGGGGGCTAATGATTTGAGAAGCGGTTTTAATCCAAAAAACGGCTGTACTGGCACAGATGATTCTACCAATGTATCAATTGATCCTTGATTGTTAAAAATTGATTTTTAGCAAATGTAAATGTGATGGAAATTTCTGAATTAAATAAATACTTAATAAATATAAGCCTCTCGGGATATCTGGATTTTCACAGTGATGAAATGAATATGCCCGACCATTTAAAAGAACTCACCCCCTATGCAACTGAAATCGAGCTGATTCATAAATGTAAAAAATATCTTGTTTCCGGGCGTATCTCCAAGGCTCATTCAATTATCAATGATCTGCAAAATTTAAAAAGTTTCCGGTTCATGCCTTTTGAAACTGTGGACAGGAATGATGTATTGGCATATGTTAATTATGAATGTGCACTTTTTTACCGGATTGCTGATGACTCAATTGCTTATTCAAATTTCCTTAAAATAGCTAAACTTCTTGCTGAGTCTCCTGAAATAAATTTATTGATAGATTATCAATTTGCGACAATCAATGCTTTTAATAGCTTGAAAACGAATGAGCTCCAAAAATTCACCGAATTATTTCATCAGGAAGAACTACATGTCCTCGAGATTATGGCTTATTCAAAGATTGGTGAAATTCAAGCTGCTTTGAAGCAATATTCACAGGCTCGAGAATATTTTGTAAAATCTAAAGCGGTCATTCAAAAAATTCATTCTGTAAATCTGGAGATTACTGCTGATAGCAATATCGGTTATGTTTATTTTCTGGATTCCGATTATCAGCGAGCCCTTGATATTTTTAATAGAATAAAAGATTGTAATGATTATTTTCAGAAAAGCTTAATTCTGGAGAATATCGCCTTGATTTATGAAGTATTGGGTGAATATACTCAGGCCCTTGATTATTGGATGGAGTCATTAAGTATCTGTCAGGATCACGGCATCATGATGAATATCCCTGAGGATGCTCTCCATATCGGGGAAATTTACGAAGAACATCTGGATTCTGTTTCTAAAGCAAAATTTTTCTATAAAATGGGTTATGACCATTCCATGCAGATGTTTAAAGATGGGATCAATTTATCTGGTAATATGAGAAAAGTCATTGAAAAATATATCAGTTACTTTGCTGAGTATTATATTCCTGATGATAAAATGGTGAATAAGCAGACCACCGATCCATTTGCCTTTGCAGTTGATAAATCCTGGAAGCAGATCACTGAAGTATTCCAGTTCAATGTGATTGTTTTTTACAAATTTAATTGTGACTCTGTATATCAAGTGTTGGATATTCTACAGTTAAAAAGATCTAATTTCCAGGCCAAGCAGCAGAAGTTGACAAACCTGGGATATCAGATTCCTGATTTCCGTAAAAAAGTAAACATGCAGGATAATACCGAAATTAATGGTACTCTTCAGGATTACATACGGAATCTCAGCCCCATGGGCTGGAAGAACCTAAATAAGAGATTCGAGAATGACATATTGAAATACTTGATAAATCACTATGGAAGCCAAAAAAGGGAGTTCCTGGTGAGGAAGTTAAGTATCAGTTATCCAAATCTTAAAAGGAGATTGGATAGTTTAGAATAACCTGATTCAGTTGTGAATTGTTTTAATCGAGAATTTGGCAATCACAAATGTATTGAAAAGTGACCGGATATCACGGTATTTTTGCGGTTTGAATTTCGAGTAATTTTAATCATTACAAAACCGTTATAAATATTGAGTGCTTCCCACCGGGGGAAAAGCAGATAATCAGCTTTCACTTAAATAATACTCAAACATGAGGATTACGTTTTGAAAAAAACCCTAACAATTATACTTGTTGGTTTTCTTGTATTCATATCAGGCGGATGTGATAATCCCACTGATAATGACGATAAGATTACTGGCGGAACTAATACACTGGAAGATACATCATTAAATGCCAATTTTATTGGCAGCTCCTCTGATTATTTCTACGACTTAGAAGAAAATGTCAATGTCAAATTCTATCGATGGGATCAGGAAAATATCGGTACACCCATCCTGTTCGATCCTGATGTTGATACACTTAACTTCAGAACCTTTCCTGAATATCTCTTAAGTATTATACCTGGTGAACCTGGCGAACCATATACCGATTTAAATAATAATGGTGTTTATGATGATGGAGAACCATTTGAAGATCAGGGTAATAGCATGTGGGATATTGGTGAACCGTTTACCGATGCAAATGGCAATGGTTTTTTTGATGTTGGTGAAATCTATGAGGATCTTGATGACAATGGATTCTGGACTGGTACCGAAAGACTGATGGATGTAAATGGAAATTGTTTTAGAGATTCAGCAGAGACTTTTATTGACAATATTACCTCGGATGGTTTATGGACACCGCCGGAAACTCTATTAAATGAGTATCTAGAAAATTGTATATGGGATGCTGAAGAAGAATATTTAGATAATAACCCCGCAGATGGTTTTTATACACCAGAAGATGAATTCGACGACGAAAATCGCGATGGTGTATGGTCACCAGCCGAAGATTTTGAGGATACCGTTAATGAAAATGGAATTTGGGATGATGCCGAGATTTTTGATGATATAAATGAGAATGAGGTATTTGATATTGGTGAGCCCTATGAGGATATTGATGGGAATTGTAATTATTCATTTATTGAGGGTTGGGTAGATTATTTTGTTATTTTTGGATGTGGTTCGCCTGACACCTACGATGTGGAATGCGGCGACCTATTCACACCTTCTAACGCCAATCACGATGTGAATGGCAATGGTGTATGGGATGATGCAGAGCCGTTCACTGATTTGAATGCAAATGGAGAATGGGATGGTGACACCTATACTGATGCAAATGAGAATTGCATGTGGGATGATATTGAGCCAATAATTGATGATGAACACCCCATTGGATGGCGTAATCCAGATGAAGAAATTACACTTGATCATAATGGTAATGGTCTATGGGATGAAGCAGAAGAATTTACTGATAGGAATGATAACGAAGAATGGGATGGTGATGAAACATTTGACGATGAAGATGGTGATGGAATATGGGATGCAGGCGAAGAATTGACATGGGAGTATATTGATAATTGTGTTTGGGATGATGCCGAAGCATTTATTGATGTCAATGATAATAACGAATGGGATAATGACGGTGAAGACTTTGCTGATATGGATTCAGACTGTATCTGGGATGTGGGAGAATCATTCCTGGATATCTCTGACCTTTCAAATCCAGAATGGAATGGCTACACCGATAGACATACAATTCATGAAGAAGAGGTTACTGTATTAGATTCAGTTACAATCAATTCTGTTCAGTATCGACAGTTAAACCAGATGGTATGGGATTTTGATCTGGAAAGATACAAAGCTTTTGTTTCAGACTGGGAAGGACAGGACACAACAATTTTCTTCCAGGATTCTTTTGATTCATTGGTTTTCCAGCAATCCATTATTGATCTTCCTGATCCGGATGTATCATTTTATGTTGATGAGTCTGAATGGATCGAAAATGTCTACATTTATTCTGAAGGACCTTCCATATTCGAAAACACATTTGCTATTCATCAAAAAGTAGTGAGTTCAGATTCGCTATTTTTTAGACATCCTGCCGACTGCAATTTGAATGGTATTGTGGATATTGCTGAAGTACGGGATGTGGGAGAAACGGATTGTATCGAAGGCGATTATACTTATGACACAGCCGGACAATTTGGTTTTTGTGATTTGTCTAATGGTGTAATGGATGAAGCAGAGCCCTATCTTGAACGGGATAACCCCGGCGATTCAGGATATGGGACAAGAGAATCAAATGAACCCTATGTAGATTTAAATTGCAATGGATTGTGGGATGATGCCGAGATAGTTGATTCAGGAAACGGTATATGGGATGATGTTGAACCAGCGACTTTATATACCTCCTCTCTTGAACCAAATTCTCTCTTAGTCTCATATGATAATTATCCTGATTTGAGCAATCCAAGAATCCTTTCTACAGTAAGTTCGGAAGAATGGTTTGAGGATTGCGGAGTAGATTTATTATGTCCGGGAGATGAAGAATATGAGGAAGCAGATGATGATGAAGGAAATGGTATCCTCGACGACGGCGAGGAATTTCAGGATTATAATAATGATGGCATGCCCTTTGGCGCTGCTGATTCACTACGCACCATTACTGGTGAATGGATATACAATATCATAAGCGCCGATGAGTTTGAGAATTATCGAACAAAAGAAGTTGCCAATGTAGATTCTATGGTAACGATTTTTTCAAATAATATAATTGAGGAAATTGGTTTTAGTCAGGACAATAATGATTATTATATTGCAAAAACCCAATGGCAGCACGAAGAATCAACAAATCCCGGAATTATCTTAAGAAATTATGATTATCATATTTTAAGAGGCGGAACAAATATTAATAAACTGGTTCACCCCAGTTATTTCCTACCGCCTGGTTTCTGGGGTAATACACAGAATGATTTGGATTATGCCGATGGATTCTGGTATGAAAACTTTACAGTAGATGAAATCCTCTATTACACTCCAGGGGGAAATTTCAGAGATGGTGAAAGGTTTGTTATGGATACTACCATAACTACAAATGTAGGTGATTATTATATTCAGAAATCATTTTCTGTTGATGGTGCTGAGGTAATTGTGCCGGCGAGAAAAATTCTATGGTACGAGGATACAGTTAATAATGTAATGGTATGTTCAGCAGATTCAATTACGGTTGCATCAGTCATATCAGAATGTCCTGCTGATACCGTATTTAAACCTGTTTTTATGGTTACAAACCAATTAGAAATGACCATGATTGGACCTGGAATTACCTATGGTGAAAGAGTAGTTACCTGGCTGTCAGCAGGTCATGGCGTTGTGAAAGAACAACTTTTCTATCGCTGGAATCAGGCTCCTTGGGCTAGTGAACATGAATGGATAGAATATTCAAAAATTGAATTGGCAGAATATAGACATTTGGGTAACTCCGGTGGCGGGTTAATGCGTAATCTGTTCGGTACTTCCCGCTCAGTAAGATTGGATAAATTGGAATTTGAATCGGATTTGGACCATGATCCATATCAGGTTAGGCGAACTGCCGGTTTCCAAAGAGTTTCAATCCCAACAAACAATAATTAAAGTGGTATCCTCTATGATCAAGTTATTAACCAAATCATTCGTCCTCTATCTTATTATTGGTCTGCTCTCGGCAGGTACAGATGGTACTCTCCGTGGAAAAATAACAGACTCCCAGGGAGTTCCAATAATTGGTGCAACTATTTACATCCCTGAAACTGAAAATGGAACTATGGCTGACTCAGAGGGGAATTATCTTATTCTAAATATTCTTGTTGGCACATATGACGTGGAATTCTCCATGATGGGATACGAAAAGAAGATTGTAAGTGATGTTTCTATTTCAATGGATCAAACCAGATGGTTAAATATTTCACTCCCAGATAAAACACTTGAAGGGGAAGTTGTTCATGTTGTGGGACAGAAAGATATGGTTGAAAAAGGGGAAACTGCTAAAAAAGTCATTATGGGTAAAAAAACCATCGAAGCCCTACCCATACGAGATATCACCGAGTTATATACACTCCAATCGGGCGTTGTAAAAGTTGAAAGCCGGCAGGAGGCCATCCCTGATCATGAAGAGAGAGGTCTCGAGGAAATTCATGTGCGAGGCGGCAGAGCAGGTGAGATTGCTTATATGATTGATGGTTTATACATTAGAAATCCTATATTCGGCGGCATTGGTAATGGTACACGACTAAACCTCTTTGCTGTTAAGGAATTTGATTGGCAACCTGGTGGTTTTAATGCTGAATATGGCGATGCAATGTCTGCTGTATCCAATCTTCATACTAACTCAGGCGGTGAAGAAATATCGTATAAATTCAAATATCAGACAAGTGAAGTGGGATCTGCTTTTGGCTCCAGATATGATGAACTTAGAGGTTATGATGACTATCTATTTGGCCTTGGCGGTAAGATACCCGGTATCAACAGGCTGTATTTCTGGGTTTCCGGTCAGTATACTAATAATAAAAATTATCGTGTATACAAATTTGATGATACTGCCTATATTGAAGATGATCCGCTAAATCAGCAAAATGTCGAAAACCTCGTACAGCCCTGGGATAATGTGGCAGGTTTCAGAGGTTTCGGTTTCGATAAAACTACGGATATATTTGGCAAATTATCTTATAATTACACTTCTAAGCTTAGGTTTAATTTTTCGTATTGGACTGTTGCTGCCCATCGAAAATCATTCAATCCACGATACATGTATTGGGATGTTGGTCAGAACGAACTATTCAGGGATACCGACCGATTCGCTGGTGAAATAAATCACACACTTGGCCCTAGAACATTTTATACGGTAAGGGTGTCTCGATTTGTCCAGGATCAATTTCAGGGAGTACGATGGAAAGACACCGATAAGGATGGATACCCTGATTGGTATGAATTACGTTATGGTGCCGGAAACAGGGAAACATCCGATCTTTATAACGAAAATATTGTTCCATATAGTTTATCTGAGAGCGGTGATTCTATTCGCTACACAATGCGAGATGAAAATACCGGCTGGTATTATGGTGCCACTCCTGGAAAATATAATTGGGAAGTAGCAGAACCATTTACCGACTTGAATTTTAATGGTATATGGGATGAGGGAGAACCTTTCACAGACGATGATCTTCCCGGGTATACCGATGGACAATGGGATGGACCAAAGTTAATTGATGAAGCACAACATCGGGATGGGAGTTACTGGATTTCCCCTGATATGTATGAAGATTATGTACCCTTTGAGGATTACAATAATGATAGAATCGAAAATTACCTGGATCCTTACATTAATCAATACGATATATTTCCCAATGATCAATTCGATTTAGGGTCACCGGAATGGCTTCAGTGGTTTTCATCTAATTATTTTTATAATTGGGATGAAGGTCGCGTTTTTGGTGGCAGTGATCGGTTTTATGGAACCTCAAGAGCGGTTACCAATGAAGCCAGAATCGATTTTACCTCGCAGTTAACTGATTTGTGGAAATTGCGTTTGGGTTTTGATTATAAGTCCCATAAATTGAATTTCGATGAAGTGAAAAATCCTTGGGAAGGAGAGGCTGCCTTTACACAGAGCTTTGAAGAACGGTTCTTTGATACAGGTCCAGATGGATTGCTTCCACTAGATGATGATTATACTGGTCCAGATGTAGGTGAAGGAAATGGAAAATGGGATAAAGGTGAAGCATTTGAAGATGACAATGGAAATAATTCCTGGGATGATTATCGCGAGCCGGAAGAATTATCAATGTATATTCAGAATACTTATGAAGTCCCATGGATGGTTATTAATGCAGGTGTAAGAGTAGATATGGTGAATTATAATACCCAGCTTTGGGCCGATACCTTAGGTAATTCCTCACCAAACTTGCCCTGGTATTATCAGGACAGTAATCAAAATGGCAAAAGAGACCCCAATGAGCCTGCTTCAACAAGTCCTGGATTTGCTCAGCAGGAAACCATATTTACCAAGGCAGATTGGTTTTCAAAAGTGAGTCCACGATTGGGGTTTTCACATGTAATTACCGATCAGGCAACATTTACCTTTAGTTATGGCGTATATTATCAGACACCTATCTATCAAAATATATATTTGAATACAAATCGTCTCGATAATCCTGAAGAACTATTTGAAGAAAGCGAAGGTGTTTTAGGGAATGCCACTATGAATGCTTCACGAACCCAGCAATATGAATTTGCATTTAATTTCCAGGTAAATCGATTCTGGGTAATAAAGCTTGGTGGTTGGGTACGGGATATGGATCAATTATCCACGATTAAATCTTACCGCAGTGGAGTGTATTCTTATCAGGTATTTGGTAATGGTGATTACGGCTCGGCAAAAGGGGTGGATTTCACCCTTGAAAACAGGGGCATGCTGGTAAACATGATGCTTCAGTATACATTCTCAGTTGCCAAAGCAAATAGTGAGTATGATTGGGCGGCTATTGGCGCTGAAGCCAGAGATGCACCTTCTCAGGAATTTCTCATGCCATTTGACAGGACCCATGACTTAACATTATCTCTGCATAGCCAATTACCCTATGGAATAAACGCCGGCATAACAGCATTTTTCCAATCAGGTTCGCCTTACACACCGCTAATCTTTAATGGTGATACACCTGAAGCAGATACCAGAAATAAATATTCAAAACGCAATGAATCGTACAAAAATATGAACCTCTCCCTGTCAAAGTATGTGAGGATTGGCGGTTATCTGGTAGCAGTGGGGCTGGATGTATTCAATGTTCTGGATATAAAAAATGCCCTCGACACATATCCGCTTACTGGAGAACCAGATGATCCAGGTGAATATTATACCCAGAATGTAGGTGTCCCGATAAATATTTATAATAATGTTCTAGATAATGGACCCTTGGATACAAAGCATACTTTATCTGGATCTTTCTACGATACGCCATGGAGATATAATAGTCCTAGGCAGGTAAATTTCTTTGTACAAATCAATTTTAATTAGAAAACCATAGATTGGATGAACAAGTGAGAAGAATAAGTTTAATTATATTATTATCCATAGTCTGGCTATGTGCTGGTGAACCAAAAACCGATGAAGGTGGAGTAGACCAATTCAGTGCTGGCGGCAATGGTTTGACAAAAGTAGGTGATTTCCCATTTCCAACAAATCCTATGAATGACCGGGCCAAAGGATATCTGGTTCAGGGTAAGGTAAAAAGTGCCGTATTTAACTACGGGAATTTTATCGAATGGGGTGATTATAGTGGTGCAAGTGGTTATGCCGGACACCCTGCCGGAATGTGGGGACAATATACCTACCTACCTAATGTTTCATTCCTTGCTGGTGTACCCGGTAAAGATTATGCCTCAAATTATGAATGGATTGCCGGTAATGAAATTGGTGGTGATAAACAAATTTGGGAATCCAGTGAAGTCTATAGCGCCTGGTATGCCGGTGGTGATACTAATTTTGTTACAATACTCTTTGAGGATTTTGAAGAAAGTGGCGTTGTTGGTACACAAGTGGAGGGGGAATATGAAATCACTGGCAAGAATCAATGGTGGATAGACAATATCACCAGTACAGTATATATCTGTCTTGCAATGGATGTTGATCCCAATAATGCAAATGCCTATGGGGATTCTGATGAGAAAAAAGGTATTGGTCTTGTATATCCCTGGGCTTACAGACCGGCACTTGAATATCGTACCGATGAATATGATAAATACGATTATGGCTTGGATAATGAAGAATGGACAGATGATGACGAATATGCTTATTATGGTGCTACCGTCATCGAATCATGGTCAACCCGTATTGACCCAAGCTCCCAAACCGATTGGCACGCCGCCAGCAAATCCAGAATATTTACCCATGGCACGGATGTCGTAGCTGGTGATATTTTTGGTGAAGTGGAAATTTTTGGTGTACAATTAACCGATGCTGACGACCCGTATCCAATGTTGTCACATAGCAGTTACTCTTCAACATGGCCAAAACGATTTAATGAGGATACCGGCGAAGATGAACCTTTTTGGCCTGGCTGGTGGGCTGAGGATTTTAATGAAGATCTTCCCGATTGCAATGGACAAAGAAATGACAAGGATTGCTGGGAAGACGTTCCAGGCAGATTTATCTCTGATAATGATGTTTATATGGAATTTGATGATCGCTGGGCCCATCGTGGTAATCTGGTAAACAGTACTCAATCTGAATATTTGCAGTCCGGATATCCTATGGGATTAAGAGTTATGGCGGAAGCCCATTCATATGGTGTCAACTATGCTGAGGATATTCTTTTTGTTACCGTTATGGTCAGAAATGAAAGTGGAGATTGGTGTGCTTTTGAAAGGGATGCCAATGAAACTGAAATTCCACACAATGTATGCTCAAAACAGGAATATTATACAGAACCGAGTTGTATAGAGAATGGTGGTGATTGGTCACAATTATGTGGTGAAGCCATGGTTATGCCTGATGGGACGACGATTAATCGCAGCCGGGGATTTGATTATAAAAACACTTTCCTGGGATTCTATTTTGATGCTGATGCCGTTTCTGCAGACGTAGCAGGTAATTTTGGTGTTCATACAAATCAGGATGATTTTATGGAATATCATCGTGAAAAATTCGACTTACAGGGAGATTCTCTAACCGTCAGTATGGCAATGATCTATGATCTTAACGGCGTGAGTAATAGTGCCACTGATATAGGTATCGTTGGCGTACAATTACTGGACTCGCCTTTGGCAACCGAATCTGTTGATCTTGATCTTGATGGTATCACAGATATATACCCTGGGGAACCTCTAAAAATGACAGACTGGCATTGGTTTGATTGGTATAACCGTCCCATTGTTGTTGAAAGAGAATCTGATGGCGCTTGTTGTGCCGGTGATCGATCAAGACCACAGGCAGCCAATAAAGAAGAAATCCAGTTTAAACTTATGTCTGGAGATACAACAAATATCAGCGCAGATGAAAAAACCTGGTTCTTCCATACACCGCATCCGGATACAGATCTAGATTCTGAATTAAATCCACATTTTGATTCCCTTGAAGGATTGACCGAAGAACCGGTTTATCTTGAAGACCCTGAAGGATTGGATTGTGTACTTATTATGAGTTGTGGTCCTTTTGATTTAAAAGTTGGTGAAGAAGCTCCGTTCTCCTTTACGATTATATTTGGACAAAATCAGAATGACATTAAAAAGAATGCCCGTTTTGCCCAGATCATGTATAATTCTCATTATCAGGGTTATACTCCGCCAACAGTTCCTACAGTTTATGCCACTGTTGATCATGAAAAAGTAGAATTGAACTGGGACTCTGCCGCTGAAGAGGCCAAAGATGTGGTAACCAGTTATTCAGATTTTGAAGGATATAAAATCTATCGTAGTATTGATGGTGGTCTTACCTGGGGTGGTCCTGAAGACAAAGTATTTGATTATGACGGTATTCATGTTGGATGGAAACCTTATGCTCAAAACGGGAATATTGCCCAATATGATTTGACAGCTTCACAGGATGAAAACCATTGCATATATAGCAATGATAATTGCGAAGGATTCGGACGGGGAATTGAAATTTCAGGCATCGATTCTTTAGCTCCCTGGATCAATCTTGGATCTAACTCAGGTTTAGTCCATAGCTATATTGATTCAAATGTTGTCGATGGAGTTGAGTACACTTATTCCGTGACTGCATACGATATGGGCGTTGCAGCAGATTATTCTATAGAATGGATTGATAATGGTGATGGTACATTTACACCGGATACAACTGACTCTGATGCCAATCCTGACGGATGGTCAACACCATGGGGATATCCCAGCATTGAAACTTCAAAAGGGACATCTATCCATGATCCAAACTTTGTTACTGTCATTCCCGGTTATCACGCCAGTAATATTACTTTCCCGGATATCGATAACGCCGAGGAATTCATTATTGCAAATGAAGGTACCAATGGCAATATGCCGAAATTTTATTCAATTGTAAACGAAGAACAACTTACTGACAAATTATTAAGATTTGAAATACAGACTAATCTTGACGGTGGTAATAATTTTGATGGTATCCGAACTGAAGATCCCGTCTTATATGTTTATGAGATAGGCGATAGGATTAATCAGCTTCCTGTCTCCACTCTGTCTCTGTCAACTGATTCCATAAACCCGGATAGTCTGGCATATTATGAAGATTTACCAGGTGCTGTAGTTGACATTGATAACGATATGATTATACTCCCCAGTTATCTAACGGAATATCCGGTAGTAAATACTTTTGACGAAGATTATGTTAATAATTTGAGTGATTTTATGGATGGCATTCGTATTCGATTTGATAATATGCCGTATACAAAACCAAAAGATGATCCTGAAGAATTTGATGATGATGAGTATCTAAATCCTATCTATTCTGTTGAGCCAGTGTTTGCGGATACTCTAAATCTGAAAAATATGAATGTGGTAATGAGATATTTCAATGAGGATGTATATAACCAAAGACTAAATTTTGATTATAAAATTGAATTTGGCGAAACAAATATTTCCTTTGCAGAGTCAGTTGTTCCAAAAAACAGCAATGATGAATGGGCTTGCGAAGATGGGTCTACCACTGGGTTACCGTTCAAAATAACTAATCTTTCCACAGGTAAAGAGGTTGCACTTCGACATACTGATAAAGGTATTTTTGGTGATGGCATTGAAGGTGATAATACGGGTGCAAAAGATTGTATCTGGACCCCAAATGAGCAGCTAACGTTTTTTGCTGACTCCTTGCGCATTGGAGTCGATGGAGAAGAAGAAGATTTTAAAACTTGGTTATTATTTGTATCCTGGTTTTTTGAGGCTACATACTTTAGCGAAAGCATAGTACCATTTCAATTTGGCACTGAGTATCAGGCTGGAGATATGGTCTTATATAATAGGATGGTCTATTTGGCTTCAGAAGACAATGTGGCTGTTCTTCCTGCTGGCGGTGATCCTGATAACCTGTGGATTGGTCAATATCCCTGGCAAGATGGAGATTATGGAATAATCACACCAAAGAAATTTTATATCGATGGTGATTCATGGACAGCAGATATGAGTCTGCTAGGTGCCTCACATAAAGTCACACAAGAGGAAATAGACCAAGTAAAAGTTGTCCCTAATCCATATATCGTAAGATCAGATTTCAATGAAAGTGAGTTAGTAAGACAAATTGAATTTATACGGCTGCCGCAGCATTGTACTATTACAATCTTTACAGTATCCGGTGAAAAAGTTATATCCTTCGAACATCACGATGAATATAATGACAGGGAATTCTGGAATTTACGCACTGTAAATAACCAGGAAGTTGCCCCAGGATTATATATCTATGCTGTTGAAGCAGAAGGCAAAAAACATATCGGCAAATTTGCTATCGTTAGATAATAAGAAAGTATGAAAATGAAAACCATCAGATTATTGTTTATTCTATCCGTATCAACTATGATCACATTCGCCCAGAATTCAAATATTCCGGATGAGGTGACAAAAGTAGCTACTGCTGCAGAAAACTGGTTAAAAATTGAAACGAGTGCCCGAGCGATTGGAATGGGAGGAGCCCAAGTGGCTGCCGGCAACGGCATCGATGGGATTCCCTATAATCCAGCTAGCCTCGGAAGTCTCACACGAAATGAATTATACTTCTCAAAGGTAAACTATCTCGCCGGTATTTCTCATAATGTGCTTTCATTTGGGACACAACTCAGCAGTACAGATTTCTTTGCCCTTCACCTGTTTTTTCTCGATTCAGGACCCATTGGCGTGACAACAACAGAATTTCCCCTTGGAACCGGTGAAGACTATCATGTTCGGGATTTAGCATTTCGAATTACCTATGCTAAAATTCTTACTGACCGACTTAAAGTAGGTCTTACTCTTAAATATATTCGGGAAGATATTTATACAATGTCCGCCCAGACCTTTGCCGTAGATATCGGTTCAAACTTTGATACTGGAATTTATGGAATGAAATTAGGTATGTCTGTGAGTAATTTTGGACCAGAGATTCAATACCATGGAGAGGGTTTAGAATCAATAGTTCCCGATTCAATAGATGCCAGCGGAAGATTGTCAAGGATTACAGAATCCTTCCCATTACCCATGACTTTTAGACTGGGAATATGCAATGACATCATTGGACCGGAAAGTTATTATCACGTCAGTAATACCCATCGTCTCACTTTAGCTGTAGATGGCATGAACCCAATGGATTATGTGGTTACCATCAATGCTGGTCTTGAATATGCCTGGAGAGAAACGGCTTTTGCCAGAATTGGCTATCATTTCGATCATGACACCGGGGTTTTAGACAGGGGTAATGGTTTGGATGAATATCCGTTTGCCGGATTAAGTCTGGGAGCTGGTACCAGAATCAGTACAAATGGTTTAGCATTTACAATAGACTATGCATTTGTCAATTATGGAATTTTGGATTTCACGCATCAATTCTCAATTAAGGTGAATTTATAAAGAGATTTTGTTACTTGAATTCTGATAATACTATTCACAATCTGTTACAATATGGACAGATAATTTGTGGTAAAAATGAGAATAAGATTTAGGATACCATACACCTATAATTAATTAATTAAGGAGATAAGAACTAATGATAAAGAAAATTATTGTTACGATATTAGTATTCGCTGCCTTTGCAATTGGTAGGGATATTTCACACACGACTAACCCTGGAACTTCTTCCGTCTCAAGTCAGAGCGGTGAGAGCGTTCAGGTGGATAATAACTTTACTCGAACAGAATCCAATCGGGAAGATATCATACTTTTCGAATATGATTTTGAAGGTGACGAAACGGATTGGATCGTCGGTGAATGGTGGGAGTTATCAGATACGGAGTATAACAGTCCCACTCATAGTTTTAATTCTCCAAATCCTCCAGGTGGTGAGAACTTAGGTCTTTGGTCCTTACATTCTCCAGTTCTTTCATTGCCTGAAGTTGGTGATGGTGAAGTTATGAGATTTGGTTTCTCATTATTTGATAACCAGCCTGATTCAGATGGTGATGGAGATAATAGTCTTGAGGATTATTATCGAGTTTCTCTCGCTGATGTAGATGCACTTGCATGGCATATAGATGATTTCAATGCCTACTCAGGTGATTCTTACTGGTGTGGTGATGAAGAATTTGGCGGTTATCTTGATGGCTGGCTTCAGTTTCTTGATTCTCCTGAATTCAATATCCCTTCTACCGGTTATGAACTATCTGCCCAGTTAAAATGGGGTCTTGAAGATCCTGCCGGCGCCGGTGGAGTTTCCGGTCACTTCGTTGATGGATGGGATGCAGCAAATGTAAGAATATCTACTGATGGTGGCGATACCTGGGATATCCTTGAAGGATCAGATCCATATGATTTTACCAGTGGATATGGTTGGATTAATAATGGCGAACCTGATTACATACCCGGTTGGGGTGGTATCCAGGATTGGCATAATGTCACATTCGATTTAGATGACTATGCCGGTGAAAATGTCATAATCCGTTTTGCTTTTGGATCAGATCCAGCTTATTCAGTTATCGATGATAGTGCTTTAATTGGTTTCTTCGTTGATGATATTGAAGTCACCAATACTGCAGGAAACGATCTGCTTCTTTCAAATGCGGATGATTCAGATGAAATGTCTCCTTCCGGTTTGGTTTGGGTTGACCAGTTTTATGATTATGGTGGTGATGAGGCAAATCCTCGCCCTGGCTTTTTTGGTTGGGAAGAATATCTGCCAGGTTATCCGTTCTGCACAGGTTGCAATGTATTTCTTGATATAAGCGAATTTGGTGGTAAAAATGTCGTATTTAGATTTGTATCAATTTATGATGATAATGACGACGGCGGTAATGGTGGTGGATTATTCATTGATGATTTCAAAATCTATAAAGAATTAGGCGCTCCTCCGGCACCAACCGGATTAGAGGGTGAATCTCTCGCCGGTGGCGTTTCACTTTGGTGGGATGACATGAATTATGTTGGAACAGATGATATCGTTTATGACAATGATGATTTTGATCCAAATAATGGAATTATTATCAATGGCGAAGATACAGCATATGCCGGAGCTTTATTCAATATAGTTGGTGCATCCACAATTAACGATGCATCATTCTACAATGTAAATGGTGAGACAGTAAATGTTACTATAGGTGCCTATCCCAAAGTTGGTGCTTTTTTCAATACAAGCGCAGCCTATGAAATGGATGTAACGATGACCGCTGGCTGGAATGACTTTACCCTTAACTGGGAAATGAACAGTGCTTATATATTATCAGTTACTTTTGATGCAAATATTGCTTCATCTCTAGATATTACTGTGCCAAGTGATCATAGCATGGTTTTACTTGGTGGTGCCTGGGATACCTGGTATGATACAGTTGAAGGATCCGGCGGTGCCCTGAACCACGGTGAATGGGGTATTCGCGCCAATGTGACTCAATATGGTGCTGATGCAACTTATAATGTCTATCGTGATGAAGTGATGCTTGTTGCAGGACTCACCGATGCCATGTATGATGATTTTGATGTTCAGAATAATATTACCTATATATATGCTGTTTCTGCAGTATTTCCAAGTGGTGAGGAAAGTGAGCTTTCTGAGGGTTTAGAGATAACACCTCAATCTGCCACAGTCCATGAATTAGCTCATGATGACGGTTCAGCTGAAACTGGTTGGCAGAATGGTTCCGGAAACTATACCGCTGTAAGGTTTACAGCCGCGGCCGGTGGAGAAGATGTTGTTCGTGCAAAATGGTATCAGGTCGGTGACGGTGGTGCATTCTATTTCTATCTTTGGGAAGACGACAATGGTTTACCCGGAGCTGCAATAGATAACTTTATCGTTCTCGGTGGCGTTGATGGTTGGAATGACTTTGATCTCTCAACTGAGGGAATGGTAGTGGAAGGTGATTTCTGGCTTGGTGTCAGAGAATTCTCCTCAACCCAGCCTTTCGGTTTGGATACGGACTCTGATACTGGAAATACCTATTTCCGCATTGGAGGCGATGGTAACTGGGAATTATTATCAAGCCTGGGAATTTCCGGCAATCTTATGCTGAGAATATATCTTGATGGTGGAGAAATAATTTCTGACTGTGTACTGGGTGATGTAAATGGTGATGAGAATGTTGATGTTCTTGACATTGTTACAATCGTCAATTTCATCATGGGTCAGGATACACCTGATGATGACGAATTCTGTGCCTCGGATTATAATGAAGATGGCACTATCGATGTCCTGGATATCGTTGCCCTTGTTAATTTCATTATGAATCCATAATTCTACTGAATCTATAATTAATCACCCCTCGGTGAAATACCCGGGGGGTGGTTTAACAATATTAAAATAAGCAGACTAGGTAATAATTGATGAAAAGAAAAATACTGTATCTTTTAACTTTAGCCGGACTCATGATGTCCACAGGCCTATTGGCTGCAACAGAGCCTGATATAAATGACGGGACTTTTCTTTTTTGCCTAAAACATGAAATCGAACCTTTACAAATATCAAGATCAAATGATATTATAACTGTTGACAATGAACAGTTGAACTCCTTTTTCCAAAATCATCAAATCGAAAATATTAAACCATGGATAAAAAATGCCACTGAAATCGATAAAGATGGTGATATATATTTAAATAGGATCTATCGGGTTTATCTGAAAAACTCAAATAGGTCATCAATGGAAATTGCCAAAGATGAAATAACACAATTTCCATTTATACATTCCTCAGAATATGAACATATTCGAAAAATTAATTATGACCCAAATGATCCTCAATTGGGACAGCAATGCAGTATACCAGCTGTCAAAGCCGATTTGGCGTGGGACTTTTGGGACATAGATTTGGGTGATATGCCTGGCAATAGGGATGTCCTTCTTGCTTCCGTTGATACCGGTGTTGATATCACTCATCCAGATCTGGAAAACAATGTTTGGATCAATCAAGCAGAAGTCCCCTCATCAGTATTTAATACTACAGATACTAATAATGATGATTTTGTCTCAGCCACCGAAGTATTGGCATATCTTGAAGTAAATAATTTAGATACAAACAATGATGGTGCCATAAATCTTAGAGATGCCCTAACATCATCATCTCCATTTACCAACTCACAGGATAATGACGGAAATGGTTTTACTGATGATTTGGTTGGTTGGGATTTATCTGGATGGTCGGGTGCTGATGATAATGACCCTTATCCCAAAGCAGGTGTCCCTGCTGATGACGAATGGGCTCATGGCACACATGTAGCAGGAATATTAGGTGCTACTGCAAACAATTTGCTTGGGATAGCATCCACAGCATTCAATGTCAGCATCGTGGGAGTGAAATGTTCAAGAGAATCCCAAACACAACCTTTTGTAAATGATGGTTATTCAGGCATTACTTATGCTGCCAAAGCCGGCTTCTATTCTGATACTTTTACCATAATCAATAATAGTTGGGGTGGTGGTGGTTATAGCGGTTATGAGCAGACGGTAGTCAATAATGCCCACAATACTTATGGTGCCATTGTAGTTGGTGCAGCTGGTAATGGATCCAATTCAGGGGGAGAAGAAAATTCTGCCCATTATCCCAGTAGTTATGGCAATGTAATATCTGTTTGCGCCATGGGTTGCAATGGAACCTGGGGGCATTGGGCTACATACCATAGCTCAGTAGACTTATCTGCACCTGGAGAAAATGTACTCAGTACTATTATCGGTACTGGATACCAGGCTTGGGACGGTTCTTCTATGGCCAGCCCAAATGCTGCCAGTAGCATTGGTTTGCTGGCGTCCTTTAATCCCACATGGGATAATGACCAGCTGATTGAAAGGATATTGGAGTCAGCAGATGATTTTATATATGAAATAAATGATGAAGAATACCTCCAGGGGAATTTGGGTACTGGTATGGTTGATGTCCATAAAGCTATTGGCGGTAATATCTTCCCTTATCTTTATTATTATTCTCATGCTTTATTAAATATTCAGGGAGATGATGATAACACTCTAAATCCTGGAGAATCCTCACAACTGCGAGTGACAATTGGTAATACGAATGGCTGGCAGAATGCCACTGATCTCTCTGCAGTTCTTACTTCCGATAATCCAGGAGTCACTATCATTGACGGAAGTGCCTCATACGGAGATATATTTGCCGGTGGAATTCAAATAAATATTTCTGATGTATTTGAGTTTGAATTATCTGATGCCATTGATCTTGGTGAAGTTGAGTTTAATATAGAATTATTAACCACTGATGCTTACGGTGAGAGCTATTCACAGTCAGTTACATTCTCAATTACTGTGTCCCTTGATCAGGAAGGCTGGCCATTAGATGCACTCACAGAAGAGTTATACAATGTGGAGACTTCGCCAGTTGTTATCGATTCGAATGATGATGGCGAGATGGAAATCTATTTCGGTGATTATAGCGGCAATGTATATGCAGTTAATGCCGATGGAGAGGAAATTGTAAATGCCCTTTTCCCATTTAATACCGGCGACCAGATCTGGGGATCACCTGCAGCAGCAGATATCGATAATGACGGTAATATTGAAATTATTGTCACATCGAAAAGCAAACATTTGTTTGTATTAGATCCAGTGAACCAAACTGTTGATTTGGATTATTATGCGGTACAGTTTCTCATGGGAACACCAGTGATTGCAAATATAGATGATGATAATGATTTAGAAATAATAGTAGGTGGTTTCTCTTCACCGGCAAAAATTTTCGCCATAAACGCCGATGGATCTGATGTGCCGGGATTCCCCTTCGAACTTGGTGAAAAGATGATCAAAGGATTGGCAGTTGCCGATTTTAATGATAATGGAAAAGTGGATATTGTCGCAGGGACAGAAAATTATAATATTTATTTGATAAATGATGATGCCACTATTGCATCGGGTTTCCCATATCTTACTGGAAACAAAATAAGATCAGCTCCTGCCATTGCCGAAACTGAATCTGGAAAAATTATTCTATCAGGAAGCCGAGACAATAATTTTTATGGTTTGAATGCCGATGGCTCTTTGAGATTTTCTGTTCTCACTGGTGATTATGTCGTTAACTCACCAGCATTCATGGAAACTGAGTCTGGTTTGGCTATCTTTTTTGGCTCCCTTGATGGCAATCTATATGGGATTGATGTTGATGGTAATCCACTTGCAGGCTGGCCTATTAGCCATAGCGGTTCAATTACTGGTTCACCCGTGATCGCTGATCTTAATGGTGATGGAATGGCAGAAATAGTCTGTGGTACTCAGTCCGCAGAAATTGTCGCATATAATCTTGATGGTTCAACATTTACCTATTTTCCAATAAATAATGAATTTGGATTTGCCGGTACGCCAACTATTACGGATACTGATGGTGATTTGGATCTCGAAATTCTGATTGGATCCACAGGCAATTTGGCTAATATTGATTTCAAAGATGAAGGCAATTCTGATGACTACTGGAGTCTATTCCATGGGAATCTCAAAAGGACTGGATATTATACATCTGATCCAGTCGACGATTGCTCAGGATGTTCTCTTGGAGATGTTAATTGTGATGGTACCATCGATGTACTTGATATTGTTAGAGCAGTATATATCATAATGAATGACCCACCTGACGCTGATGAATGTGAAAGGATACGTGCCGATATTAACGAAGATGGCGTGATTGATGTTCTTGATCTGGTCATGCTGGTCAATGAAATAATGAACTAATAAAATTTTATAAGAATTATTAATTAAATAATAAACAATCGTAAGGAGTAAAAATGAAAGGTTTGAAATTTATCATACCACTACTGAGTCTGACATTAGTCTTCAGTGGCGCCCAAAAAGGTCCTCAAAGCGTCACTGCTGAAAGACAGTTCAACTTTGAACCAGCAGCTGGATATGTAAATACGAATACAGAAACAAGTCCTATTTTTTCATATGATTTACGTAATTCTATGAATGTAACCTTAATGGACTCTTGTATGAATGCTTATGGGATAATCCTCTCGCAGACCAGACCCCTAAATGTAACAGATGAGGGTTGGGTTTTTGGTTATCGCCAATGGGCAGGCCCTAATGGCACCAGTGGTCAAATTGGTGGAGCATATTCATCCAATGGTCTAAACTGGACAACTTATACTAACCTAAATCCTGGAATGGGGTTGGCAAGATATCCAAGTTCTCTTGGTACACCTGATTATCCATATGTATTCTGGAATGAATATACTGGCGAAGGTGCCGGTTATGGTGGCCGTATGTATTATTCATATGATGAATTTGGCTGGGATGGTGGATCATGGTCATCTGCAAATGAATTAGATAATTTGTGGAATGGAAATAAAGATCAATGGGTTCTTTCACCTGATCATTCCTTTGATGCAGCAAATGACGAACACTGGTTCAATGTTGTATTTGATGACTGGACACGTGAAAATATATGGGGAATGCATAGTGAAGCCTATTTTGATGGTACCATTATTTTTGGAAGTGAATTTATTCTATTTAATGAAGATTTGCATTTTATCGGTGGAACTGATGAAGGATCTTTTACATCCAGTGGTTTAGTTGATATAAATGAAAATGGTGTTGGTTATGCTGCAGTTACAGCTTACTTTAATGATGGTGATGTTGGCGGAAGCCCATATGCCAATCATCATACTCTTGCCTTAAAAATGACTGAAGATTATGGTGCAACCTGGACAGGTGGACAGGGTGGAAGTGATTATTTCTATCTTGCAGATGATGTATTTGATGCTATGGTCGCCAATGGTGATTTTACATTAAATTGGGATGATGAGTGTTTCGAAGAACCACTGATTATATCACAGCCATTCCTTACATATGATTTTGATTTGAGAGTTGACTCACAGGGTAATCCACATGTGCTTGCTGGTGTGATTGGCTCCGATGATGGCAGCGTATACCCTGGTTTTATAGATAATGCCCTTTTTTACTTTACAATCGATAAAGAATATCTTTTGAATCCTGGTGAAACGCAGACATCTACTGGTTGGAATTATTCAAAAGTACTTGCCACGAATGATATGTGGTTATGGGAAAATGCTGATGGTAATTCATACTGGCAGGATGTATTTCCTTCATTGGCAATCAGTGAAGATAGTGATGATGTAATGTGGGTTGTTACATCCACTCCAGTTCAAGGTGATTTTATTGTATCAGATGATGCTGGAACACCTGAAGACACCTGTGATGATCTTGGATACTATCCAGAATGGAATGAAGAAGTTCTGGTTATAAAAACAGTTGATGGTGGTGCATCCTGGTGGTGTCCTTACAATGCCACAAGTACAGTTCCTAATTGCTGGGTAACTGAAGGTGGTGAGCAGGAATGCGCTCCTGATGAGTATTGCACAGATGGTTCAACTATGGATGAACCAAGTGAATTGAATGCTCACGCTGGTACCGGTGCCACTGATGACCAGGTAAACATAATGTTTGGTCGCCCTGACTGGTGTTATGGATCAACAACTGGCGATAACGCCGGTGATGATCATAAAAACAGATACTATGTTGGATGGGTTGAATTGACAGATGAGGATATGGAATATTGTACAAATTCTGATTGCCAACCTGGTGCTGGTTCAGGTGATGTAAACTTTGATGGTGGTACTGACATATTGGATATTGTTTCAATAGTCAATTATATTGTTTTTGGAACACCAGTACCCTATGAATGTGCCGGTGACTTTAACGGCGATGAGTCCATTGATATCCTTGACATTGTTGCCATAATGAATTGCATCCTGTTTGGCTGCGCTCGTGAAGATGTTGCAACATATGCAAATGTCCAAATTACTGACAACGGTCTTAATATAACAGCTGATGGATTTATCGGTGCAGTTCAAGTTACCCTAAGTCACAGTGAAGACTTTTCAATTGAGCTAACAGATAATTCATATTTTGGTGCCTTTAATAATAAAGGTACTGAAACGATAGTTGTTGTTGTTGGCCCTGCAACAGAAGAGATTTTCAAATCAACTGGAAATTTTGATATTTCTGATATCAAAATTGCCTCCGGTGATGATTATCTTAATATAGTTGTTGCAAATAGTTTTGCCCTATTATCTAATTATCCAAATCCATTCAATCCTGAAACAACTATTTCATATGAAATGGCAGTAGACGGTATTGTTGAACTTGGAATTTATAATGTAATGGGTCAAAAGGTTGCTTCTCTAGTGAATGATTATAGAAGTGTAGGCACATATTCCACAATCTGGAATGGTATGAATGATGCGGGTAATGAAGTATCATCAGGCCTGTACATCATGAAATTAACTGCTGGACAGACATCAATTTCAAATAAAATTACATTACTGAGATAAATAAATTGTATAAAATCCCGAGGTGGAATAAATTCACCTCGGGATTTAACAAAATTTTAAAAAACTTAAGGGGTTAAATATGAGAAAAATGATAATAGGGTTACTTCTTGCAGGATCCTTTGCAGTAGCACAAGATGGCACTGTTTGGATATCAAATCAAGATCTAGATGCCGGGACTTTAGAAATTTCATTTAATAACTCAGCTGATGTTTATGGATATCAGGTGAATGTGGAAATAGATGGTCTGACTGGTTCTCAGGATGATATTGATAATGTCATATTTGGCGCTGCCAGTGGTGGGCTATCAGAAGATGTTGGATTTTTAATGAGCACAAACGTAAACGGATTAGTATTAGCGTTCTCATTGTCAGCGGCTTTTATTCCTGCTGGAAATGCCGGAGTTCTTACAAATGTTATATGGGATGCTGCTGATTATCCTCTTTCCGGAGCTGTTACTCTGTCTATTACCAATTTTGCGGGTGCCGGTGGGAGCGCATTGAATTTTGATGTTGGTGCAACATTCCTATCAAACGATGATGTTACATTAGTTGAGGAATATAAACTTTCTGAAAATTATCCAAATCCTTTCAATCCATCAACCACTATCGGATATGATGTAAAGGAAGCAGGTGATGTTTCGATTATCGTTTATGATATGTTGGGGCGCGAAGTAAGAACACTTGTGAATGAATATATGCTTCCAAATAGTTATAATATTGTCTGGAATGGTATTAATGATCAAGGAGTACAATCTGCATCTGGTGTGTATTACTACAAAATGATTTCGAATGATTTTGTTGATACCAAAAAAATGATGTTTGTGAAATAAAAACTCACTACTTGTTATTCTTTAAAAAAGGGCTGATTATTCAGCCCTTTTTTTTTACTGTTAGCTAGCGCAAGCCATTTTTTATTTTCTCGCATTAATTCAAATTATTCAATCAAATTATAGCAGGAAGAAGATTATACTTTCTACTTCTAAATTTATTGCAAATAAATACTGGAAAGCGAAAAATACGCCGTACTCCCGTTTATTAACATATCCATGTCTATATTTGTAAAACTAAAACAATCTTATTGCCAATAAAGCTACATATTTATATCAACCCATTCTAGGGTATTTAGTTAAATTGATTATACTCGAACTATAATGGAATACACTGATGCAAGAGGCCAGATAATCTTTGAAAATCATATATGTAGTTGAATAGACTTATGTGCCATGTAATAGAAATATTTGCGCACAGTCTGAACTATTTGCAATATGAGTTAATATAACTGATACAACGCCTATAAAACCATTAAAGGAAGCATCTTAGGAACTGTAAATAATATAGAATTTTGAAAGGTGATAATTGGTACAACTACAAAGCAGAATATGCTGGTTAAATATTTGCAAAATAAAATAATAATTACCAAAATAACTGTTGCGTTGAGATATCAGAGTAGCTGTAACTTTAAGGCCCCGCAAGGGACGGTCTTTAATCCGCGAGAAAATATAAAAAATAATTTATAATCTCTTGCACTGATACAAAAGAGTCTCCTAATTTACGGGGCTTTGCTCAAAGCTATTTCTTTGGGCTACAGATTTTTGAAATTGAGAGGTTTCGTGAGTTCAATATAATTTAAGCGATCGAAAGATTAAAAAATAATAATACAGATCAAACATCATGTACAATGGAGAGTTTGATCCTGGCTCAGGACGAACGCTGGCGGCGTGCTTAACACATGCAAGTCAAGGGGAATCTTCAATTCGTTGAA
>Ga0209141_1000368_pt1 | contig 35643 bp, 37 predicted proteins | sample SaaInlLV_10m_DNA_2_FD_184676 | JGI IMG/M metagenome (GOLD analysis project Ga0209141, IMG submission 184676) | Marine microbial communities from expanding oxygen minimum zones in the Saanich Inlet - Saanich Inlet SI074_LV_150m_DNA (SPAdes) (version 2) | ecosystem: Environmental > Aquatic >... | reverse complement strand
TCGGTCTCTGGTTTGGTTAATGTGGCTGTCAAGAATCACATTATTATACCATTCCAGAGGCTTCTAATCGTTATGAATCATGTTGTTATAGTTAGATTTGTGCGAGAAATAAACTCCGAAACTTGAGTTAATACCCTTCAGCCCCTTGGCATCTTGAAATGATTGGCGCGCGCTCCAGATAATGTAGCCACCCCACAGCACTTTTACATTTTCGAAACCGGCAATGTTCAATGCAAAATGGGCCTTGGAAGAGAGTAGACCGGTCTCACAGTAGAGAAGAATAGGGCGATCTTTGGGGAGTTCATCCCGGTGAGAGAGGATATCACGCCACTCGATGTTAATTGCCTGAGGAATATGGCCAGCGCTATATTGACCCTCATTGCGGGTATCAATAATCAGGAACTCACCATAGTCCTCTTCTTGTAGCTGATCAGGAGAGAGGGCACCGGCAGAGTAAGGGGCAAACTCCATATACTCTTCCAGTGCATCAATGGCCTGAGAGTTGTCCGCAACGGCATTGAGAGCGAATAGGCTGATGCAGGTAAAGAGTAGTAGAGGGTGTTTGTGGATCTGAGTATTCATATGGATGAGTTGGTTATGTTGAGTAGATGCCAAGTATATAATGTGCGGATGAACCATTACTGCCTGTTTCTGAGCAATACAACGATATGATTCAGAGAGACCAAATCTATTCCGAAAATTATGATCTTGTAGAGGAGTTTCGCTTCGACCAAGAGGTTACAGCGGTTTTTTCAGATATGATCCGTCGCTCCGTACCAGGCTATGGAATGGTGATCTCTCTGCTTGGGGTATTGGCAGATCGTTATCTTAAAAGCGGTACCCGTGGCTATGACCTAGGGGCCTCGCTAGGTGCCTCTACTCTGGCGATGGGAGGTGTTGCGCAGGATAGAGGCTGTTCATTGATTGCAGTGGATAATTCTCCTTCAATGGTGGAGCAGTGCCGAGAGAATTTGGCAAAATTGAATCAATCTGTTGAATTGGAACTACGTTGTGAAGATGTGCGTACAACCACCATAGAGCAAGCCTCACTGGTTACCATGAATTTTACCCTGCAGTTCCTGCCGCTGGTGGAGCGTGAGCCTCTGTTGCGGCGCATCGCTGAGGGGACCGTTGCAGGGGGGGCACTGATGCTTTCAGAAAAGGTCTGCTTTGAGAATTCGGAAAAACAGCAGCAGCTGGAGTCTCTCCACCACGCCTTCAAGCGTGCCAATGGATACAGTGAGTTGGAGATCAGTCAGAAGCGCAGTGCGCTGGAGGCGGTATTGATCGCAGAGACCATTGAGCAACACCTGCAGCGATTAAAGCGTGTCGGTTATGCAGAGGCAGAGGTTCTTTTTCAGGCACTCAATTTTGTCACCATAGTTGCTGTCCGGTGAGTACGCTCCCTTTTAAACTGGATCAGGCTATCGCGGCACTGCGACAGTTAGAGCTGTCCGGCTGGGGTGATCAGCTTGAGCAGACCCTGCCAGAGCTGTTTGAGGCAGGGCGCAATGGAAATCTGCCTCGTTGGTTAGCGGCACTGGAACAGATGCCATCGCTCTGTACGGATCAGCAGCAGCTTGGCAGGCCAATGGTTCAGGTCGGGAGCCAAAAGGAGTGTTCAGTACAGCAGCAACAGCAGCTCAGAACTCAGCTAGAGGCACTACACCCCTGGAGAAAGGGGCCATTTGAGCTGTTTGGTGTTGCGGTTGATACCGAGTGGCGCTCTGACTTGAAATGGGGGCGTCTTGAACAGCAGATTGAGCCATTAAAAGGAAGAACCGTGCTTGATGTGGGGTGTGGTAATGGTTATTACGCACTACGGATGATGGGTGCAGGGGCATCTATGGTAATTGGTGTTGACCCTAACCTGCTGTTTCTGGCACAATTTCAGGCAGTCACACAATTTTTGCAGAGGCCTGTCCCGGTTCATCTGATTCCTGTAGGATTAGAGGCCGTTCCGCAGAATCTGCAGAGATTTGACACAGCTTTTTCAATGGGAGTACTGTATCATCGACGTTCACCGATTGATCACCTCTACAGCTTAAGAGGTGTATTGCGCAGTGGCGGTGAACTGGTGTTAGAGACACTGGTGATAGATGGAGGACGTGGGGAGGTGCTGGTCCCTGAAGGGCGCTATGCCAAGATGAGAAATGTCTGGTTTATCCCTTCTGTGGAGGAGTTGATATTATGGTTGGAGCGAGTTGGTTTTCGTAACGTACGTTGCCTGAATCAATCGACTACAACAGTTGAGGAGCAACGAAGTACACCTTGGATGCGCTTTGAATCACTGTCGGATTTTCTGGATCCACAAGATTCGAGTCGCACCATTGAGGGGGATCAGGCACCACAGCGTGCTTTACTCTCTGCAGTTGCACCTTAGTAGCAATATGATTGAGTGAGGATGGAAGGAATTGAGGGGAATCATTAAACTGTTGTGGCTACTGCCTGCGCTGCTATTGGTGCCGGTTGTGCTATGGATGAATGGAGAGTTTGGCTCTGCAGTTGCCGAAATCACACTGAGTGGAAACCGTACACAAGCTGTCTTGATAGAAGAGAGTAATGAACCCGGCTGCCTCTTCAACTGGACACAGTCAGAGGCGGTATCGCGAGGCCGCTTTACCCGTCAGGTAGACCGCAAGCTGCGTGAGCCGATTGATCAGGTCTGTAAACTAACCAGTGATGAGAATAAAGTTTTCTATTTCAGTGACTTGAAAGAGCAGGTTGGCAAACAGATCTACCACCTTTGGGAGTACCAGGGTAAAGAGATGGCCAAGGTTGCTCTGGGTGAGGTGAAAGGCCCCCGCTGGCGGGTCTGGTCCAGTAAAAACCTGATCTCTGGCTGGAGTGGTATCTGGACTGTCAAGGTAGTGACCAAAGAGGGTGTGGTGTTACATCAGGATCAATTTGAGTACATTCAACAGTAACTCACGACTAAACCCACTAAAGGTACTAAAGCACTTATAATCAACCGTTCACTACCTTCAGGATACGGTTTATGGGCTTGTCAGATCTACGATCATTTATTGATCAACTCGAACAGCAGGGTCAACTTAAACGCATTACCCAAGAGGTCGATCCCCATCTGGAGATGACCGAGATCGCGGATCGCGTTCTACGTGCTGAAGGTCCTGCACTCCTGTTTGAAAACCCCAAAGGTTCCAGTGTACCGGTATTGGCCAATCTGTTTGGAACACCTCAGCGGGTTGCATTGGGGATGGGGCAGGAGTCAGTGGCACACCTGCGAGAAGTGGGACAGGTGCTGGCCTATCTTAAAGAGCCGGATCCACCGAAAGGGTTTCGTGATGCGCTTGAGAAGCTGCCGATCTTCAAACAGGTACTCAACATGTCACCGAAGGTACGCTCCAAAGCGGTGTGTCAGCAGGTGGTGGTTGAAGGGGATGCCGTAGATCTTGCACAGTGGCCGATTCAAACCTGTTGGCCAGAGGATGCAGGGCCGCTGATCACCTGGGGGCTGGTGGTGACCCGAGGTCCCAATAAAGAGCGGCAGAATCTGGGCATCTACCGTCAGCAGGTGATCGGTAAAAATCGTCTGATCATGCGCTGGCTATCTCATCGGGGGGGGGCGATTGATTTTCGTGAATGGAAAACAGAACACCCGGGAGAGCCGTTTCCAGTCGCTGTGGTGATTGGTGCCGATCCGGCGACGATTTTAGGTGCAGTAACCCCGGTGCCTGATGCACTTTCAGAGTACGCCTTTGCAGGGCTACTGCGTGGAGCCAAGACAGAAGTAGTGAAGTGCAGGGGTTCAGATCTACAGGTTCCTGCCACGGCCGAGATTATTCTGGAAGGTTATATTGACCCGGATGAGCTGGCAGAAGAGGGGCCTTTTGGTGACCATACCGGCTACTACAATGAGATTGACCGCTTCCCGGTCTTTACCGTCGAGCGCATCACCCACCGTAAAAACCCCATCTACCACTCAACTTACACCGGGCGTCCACCAGATGAGCCAGCAGTCTTAGGGTTGGCGCTGAATGAGGTCTTTATCCCGATTTTGAAGAAGCAGTTTCCGGAAATTGTAGATTTTTATCTGCCTCCTGAGGGGTGCTCCTATCGAATGGCTGTAGTGAGCATGAAAAAACAGTATCCTGGTCACGCCAAGCGGGTGATGATGGGGGTCTGGTCCTTCTTGCGCCAGTTTATGTACACCAAGTTTATTATTGTCACGGATGATGATATTGATGTGCGTAGCTGGCAGGATGTGATCTGGGCCATCACCACACGGATGGACCCGGCACGTGATACCACTCTGGTCGAGAATACTCCGATTGATTATCTGGATTTTGCCTCACCGGTCTCTGGTCTGGGCTCAAAGATGGGGCTGGACGCGACCAACAAGTGGGAGGGGGAGAGCAACCGTGAGTGGGGGCATGCAATCAAGATGGATGAAGCCGTCAAGCAGAAGATTGATCAACTCTGGGACCGGTTGGGGCTGTAGTCGAATCGATAGACAGCGGTAAAATAGTGACGATTCAGCATAATGCTGAAACTGTTCTGACGAGAAGCTCTCAGGAGAGGACTTTTTTCACGGTTTGTACAAGAACCTCTGGAGTAAACGGTTTCACAATCCAGCCGTTGGCGTCAGCATCTTTACCCTGCTGTATTGCCTCCTCAGAAGAGTTTGCTGTTAAAAACAGGATTGGTGTTTTTTCATATTCAGGGATTTCACGGATCGCCTTGACGGTTTCGTATCCGTTGAGTTCGGGTGTCATGTTGACATCCACCAGGATTAGATCATAAGGATCTTTTCCTGAGTTGCGATGTTGATTAATCTTGTTAATCCCATGGGCTCCACTGGTCGCCTCAGTGATGGTGTAGTCATTGCCAAATTTTTTGAACGAAATGGCAATGGCACTTCGTAGCATGGAGCAGTCATCAATAGCAAGAATAGAGTACATAGCGTTATATAGTGGAGAAGTTTAACTGTTTTTTATCATAGGAATGCACAGGTTGCAAAGTATTCTGAACTATCATATTAATGAATATAAGAAATAGTGGTTTTTTTTAGAAAGCCGGGTGTAATACCATTGGTATAAGCAGAATATCCAAAATTAAAAGCAATCTTCGCAAGGCTTGCGGTCCTACGGCCTGAATGAGTACTCAAATAAGCTCTCAGGATATAAGGAACCTCTGAACAAGTCTGGGTAATTTGAATTACGTCCATAGTGTCCAAGATCAAGGCGAAGATCGCAGCCAATAGCAGGCTATTAGCAAGGTTTTCAACGAAGATATTGGGCGCTATGGGCGTTAGGCATTTACACATGACTTATTCAGAGGTTCCATAAGCATGTGGAACATGCGCTGTAACAGGGCATAAATTTGGTTTTAGAGTGGGATTTTGTATAAACATTTACAAAATTGAGGAATTATTGGTTGCTTCCTGAAAAATAACACATCAAAATAGTCGGGTTTGTTGAGGCATCGATCTCAACCCCGAATCCATATTTTAATAAAGGAACTAAATTCGATGGCAAACCGCATCCAGTTACAACCGAGTGGTCATGATTTTGAGAGTAAAGAGGGAGAAAATATCCTTGAGTCTGCACTGGAGCATGGTGTCGCTTTTCCATATGGCTGCCAGAATGGTTTTTGTGGAGCCTGCAAGGCCAAAGTAGTCTCTGGCGACTATGAATATCAGGATGAGTACAAGCCTCAGCCTCTGACAGAAGATGAATTAGCTGACGGTATGGTGATTTGCTGTAAGGCAGAGGCGAAAAGTGACCTGACGGTAGCGGTGGAAGTGGTCAAAGGTGCCGAGGAGATCAAAGTACATAACATGCCGACCAAGGTTGTTAAGATCGAGAAACTGGCAGATGACGTAGTGCGCCTCTACCTCAAAACACCTGAGGATGAGAGCATGCAGTTCCTCGCCGGGCAGTATATTGAGATACTAATGGAGGATAAACGTCGCGCCTTCTCAATTGCCAATGCACCTCACAATAACGAGGAGATTGAACTCCATATCCGTCTGGTCGAGGGAGGGTACTTTACTCCGCACGTTTTTAATGAGATGACCGAGAAAGAGATTTTACGCATTGAAGGACCGTTGGGTGGTTTCTATCTGCGTGAAGATTCGCGCAACGACATCGTGATGATTGCGGGTGGTACTGGATTTGCACCAATTAAGGGAATTATCGAACACGCGATTGAGCTGGGTAAGAAAAATATGATCCACCTCTATTGGGGAGTGCGCGGTCAAAAGGATATCTATCTCAGGGAGCTTGCGGAGCAGTGGGTTGCCGAGCATGAGAATATCAAGTTTGTGCCGGTTCTCTCCAATGCGGATGAGGGTTGGGAGGGGCGTAGTGGTTACGTCCATGAGGCGGTATTTGAAGATTTTTACGACCTTTCAGGCCGTGATGTCTATGTGGCAGGCCCGCCAGTGATGGTCAATGCCTGTAGAGAAGCCTGTACCAAGCGTAAATTGCCAGAGAAACGTTTCTATTCTGACTCGTTTGAAATTGCTGGTGCCACCGAAGGTAAGTAACGATTGACAGGAGGTTGTGGCTGCTCGTCACCCCGCAATAGCGCAACCTCCTGCTCAAAGTAGTGCAGTGCAGCGGCAAGATCCTGGTTATGCTTCATCAGCTCTGCCAACTCCTGATAAGTGGCACTGCCAGGTTCAATCTCAAGACTTCTCTCCAAGTGGTGTTGGGCTGCACCCCACACCTCACTGCGGATAAAGAGTCGGCCTAGCGTCAAGTGTAGTGCGGCACTATCCTCATGCAGTGCCAGCCATTTCTGGGCACTGTTCAGTTGCTGCTCTAGAGTTGATGAAGCTGACGAAGAGAATGTTCCATAGAGTGTCACCAGCTGTTCAGACCACTGGTAGTTGATCTCTTTTCGTAGCAGAGTTTCACACTCCTCACGACTGCCGACGGTGAGCAGCAGGGTGATGTAATGGTAAAACAGCACAGGATTGTGACGCTGTTTCTTGGATAGGTGGTTCCACTGTTTGACCAGTGCGCCATGTCCTCCCCGCTCTGTTCTCTCAGTCAAGAGCTGGGTTTCGACCTGTAGTTCCAGATGCACTAGCTCATCGGTTGGAAAAGCTTTCATCTTTCGTAACCTGGGCAGTAGCTCCAGAAGAGACTCCCACTGCTGCAGGGTAGAGAGGGATTGAGTCAAGAGCTGCAGTAGCTTCCTATGGTTTGGGCGCTCATTTTTTAACTGCAGGAGGATGTCTAGAGCATCCTCGTATTGGTGGTGACCAATCTGCTGCTCTGCCTGAGTGAGACGAATTACAAAATCAGCCTTGGGTGTCTCTTGGTGTGCCTGTTTCAAATAGCGGTCACGACGATCATCAGCATTTTGGTGTTGTGCCGCATTGGCTGCACCGAGATAGTGCATTAATGGGTTTTCACTATGCCCGGCAGATTGAGCGAGCAACTGCTCCGCCTTTTTCCAATCTCCTTCAGCGAGGGTGATCAGCCCTTGATTGAGCTGTTTTTGTGCACGTTTGACGCGATGGCGCTGATTCCACTGTTTAAGATCACGAGGGGAGTGGATAAAACGCAACAGCAGGTGAATCAGGAATTGTAGCCCCCAGAAGCCTACCAACAGTGCAATCAATGCAAAGCTTGGGCTTGTCTCTATACTCCAGCCGTTGAGACGCAGTAATAGATAGCCACTCTGCCCTTTCAGCTCCAGTGCAGCAACGCTGGCGATCAGCAAGATCGATGTTAGTACCAGTATCCGTCTCATGATTCACTGGGTGCAGTGGTAGCTGCTTCCTGAGTAGCCTCAGCGTTGTCAGCGCTACGTTGAGCCGTGATGGCACGTAATCTGCGGTGGGCCTCACCAATTATGGGTGGCTCAGTTCTGATCTCCAGGCCATCCAGAGTATTGAGTTGCTGTTGAATGTGGAGTACCGCTTTACTCTGTTGATCAAATAGCTGTAACCACTCCAGAGCATGGTGCAGACGCTCGTTAAACAGTGCAGAATCTCGTAACAGTAGTGTACTTTGAGTCTGCTCCAGGCGCAGTTTAAGAATCAGGCGACTCATCTTGATTTCAGATTGAGTGGCAATGATTGGGAGCTCATGCTCTTTTTTATCAATACGAATCAGAGTTAACAGATCCTGCCAAACCTTATTCATAATACGTTCGGGGTTCCAGGGCTCATCGATAGCAGGCTCGGAGGACTCACTTCCAACCGCCACTGGCTGGTACTCCTCGAGCTGGAACACGGGTAGAGTTTCAGCGGCATCAATCGCCTCATTGAGCAGTGAACGGGCACCGTAAAGGTCGGGTTCACGGGTTGCCCGAACCTGTTTTAACTCCAGTTGAATAAGTTCATAAATCGGTAATAGAATGGGATCACCGGAAGCAGTAATCTGCTGTCCCGCCTGAGCCAATGCCTGTTGAGTACTCTCCAGATCTTTGGCAATCATTAACTGCTCTTCAGCAATCTGTAGTAGGCGGAGTGCGGCGGCGGTATGGAGATTGGTTTCGCGGCGGTCAACACGTCGAGCCAGAGCAGCAACGCTTTGATTGAGTTGGCGGCTCTGTTCCCGGTTGTTGTGGAGTAGCTGCTGCACCATCTGCTCTTGCTGCTGTAGAGCACTCTCTGTACGTGTCTTTAGGGCCTCAAATGCCTGTTGTTGGTGCTGTATGACCCCCTGCTGTTGGCTGATCGATGCTTGTTGTGATTCTACCCGCCCGATTAACTGACTGGCTTGCCCCTGCAGATCATTGATCTGTTGACCCTGTTGTGAACTCTGTTGCGCAATCTGCTGACTCTCCTGTGTCATCTGCTGGCCTAGATACCAGGCGCTACCGACGGCCAGGACAACTCCAATCAGTGCAACTCCAATGGAGAGTGGAAGGGTACTGGGGCGCTGTTCGGCGTGCTCTTCCGAAAGCACTTCGGCCTCAACAATCACCTCTTCAGAAGGTGTTTCATGGCTACTCATAGGTGGGGTCTGCTCGAAATTATTATTGTATTGGAGGGTCGTAAAATGGTTGGTTGTAGAGTTTTTGATGATTCTATCTTGATTTCTCTCTGGTTTGACTACTCTCTGGCTATTGTACTCAATTCAGAGAGTGGATGACTGCTGTTCAAGGGCCTCTCCTTTATTGGATTCTGCTACAAAATAGCTTGTAAGTGTATCAAGGATTGCCGGATCACTGGGGTTTTGTGTGAGTAAAACAGAGTGAAGAAACCCCCGCTCTTGAGCCACCTCAGCAGTTCGTTGGCTGATCACCACCAACGGGGTATTCAGTAGATAAGCATGTCCTGCAGGGCCGAGTAGAGAAATCAGATTATCAAGCCCCTGATTACTGGTCACGATTGCGGCATCAATCTGCTGCTGTTGCCAGGCCTTGAGGATGGGTGCGGTATCGACGGCTGGAATGGTGCGACGATAGGCCTCTGCATAGTGGACGGTTGCCCCCCGTTCCCTGAGACGGGATGCAAGCAGTTCGCGCCCCCCCTCGCCACGGACAATCAGAACTCTTTTTCCTGCAACCTGCTGCAGTTGAGGGGTTGCCAACAGCCCTTCGCTATCGAAACGTTGTTGTGGAAGAATCGCGACCTGGTAACCCAGCTCTTCAACCATCCGGGTGGTTGCCTGACCAACTGCGGCAATAGCAATTTGCTTCGGCATCTGATGATTTTTTTCAATCATGCCAATACCAATGCGTGCTGCATTGGCACTGATAAAGATCAGAATATCAAAGCTGTCGAGTTGCTGAAACTGCTCATCTGCAGCATCTGGGTTGCCGGGGGGGACGATCTCAATCGCCGGGCAAGAGAAAACCATTGCACCAGCCTGCTCAATCTTCTCCACCAGCCCGACGGCTTGATGTGCAGGCCGGGTAACCAAAATACCACGCCCCGCAAGTGGAGTTTTAGGATTCTGCAGCAGCATAGAGAGGTTGAAGGATCTCTTCAGCACCACCACTGAGCAGCGCTTCAGCAACAGTTACGCCTAGGCTCTCTGCCTCTGAAGCGGCGCCACGAATTTCACGGCGGATAATGTTAGACCCATCAACAGCTCCCACCAGCCCTCGCAGATAGATTTCATCTCCCTCAAGTGTGGCATAACTGCCAATGGGTACCTGGCAACCCCCTTCAAGACGGTGGTTGAGAGCCCGCTCAGAGAGGACCCGGATTGTGGTTTCGGTATGGTTGAGGGGGGCGATCAGTTCCATCACAGCAGTGTCATTTTCACGGCACTCGATACCTACAGCCCCTTGACCAACGGCAGGAAGTATTGTCTCAGCGGGGATCTGGCTGCGAATTCGAGACTCCATTTCGAGTCGAATCAGTCCCGCAGAGGCCAGTATGATGGCATCAAATTCTCCATCATCCATTTTGCGCAAGCGTGTATTGACATTACCGCGGAGATCCAAAATTTCAAGATCTGGACGTAGATCCAGTAGCTGACATTTACGTCGCAGGCTTGATGTACCGACTCGCGCCCCTTCAGCAAGATCCTCAAATTGTGCATACTGGTTAGAGACAAAGGCATCGAGAGGAACTTCTCGCTCACAGATGACTGGCAGGGTCAGGCCGGGCGGTAACTCCATTGGTACATCCTTCATTGAATGGACCGCAATATCACACTTACCTTCAAGCATTTGCGCCTCTAACTCTTTAACAAATAGGCCCTTTCCACCAATTTTGGCGAGTGGAGTATCGAGGATTATGTCACCTTTAGTGCTCATGGTGACCAGCTCAACCTCCAGCCCATTATGGATCTCTTGTAGTCGGCTTTTAACATATTCAGCTTGCCACAGGGCGAGAGGACTTTTACGAGTTGCAATTCGAAGCTTGGATAACATGATAGGATTCCAGATAAAGGTTACAATTAGCGGTTTCATCAAAGTATATCACTGCACGCAATTAAATTTGACTGTAGTGATCAAAGGACAAGGAAAGTAGAGACCACGTCTCTTCAAAAGGTTGATTAATGCAGTTTTTTAAACAGCTCGTTTGGATATCTCCCATTTTATGGCTCACCTTCGGGTTGGCTCAGGCACAAGTCGATGGCATTCCATTAACAGAAAATTTACAACGTGATGGTGTATTGGCCAAGCAGCGTGGGGTTCCGCTACTGCTGATGGTTTCTGCAGAGGAGTGTCCCTACTGTATGGTCATGGAGTCAGATTATCTGGCACCGATGTTACGTAATCGTAATTACGACAGCCAAGTATTGATCCGTAAAATTTATCTCGATAGTTTTGATGAAATCACTGACTTTAAAGGCAATAAAGTAGCCCCTACCGACCTGAGCCAGGATTACGGTGTATGGGTAACCCCAACGCTGTTATTTCTCAACGGAGAGGGTCAAGAGGTTCAGAAGCGGATGATCGGATTGGGTGTTCGTGACTTTGTTAGCGCCTTTATTGATGAGTCGCTGCAGGCGGCGGCAAAATTTATCCCTAAAGGATTATGAGTGTTATGGAGCAGGAAGTGAAAGAGAAGCCCTGGACGGGTCGTTTTACCGAGTCTACGGATGCCTTTGTCGAGGCCTTTACAGCATCAGTCACCTTTGATCAACGGCTGGCTTACTTTGATATTCGTGGTTCAATCGCCCATGCACGGATGCTTGCCGAGGTGAAGGTCATCAGTGTTGAAGAGTGTGAACAGATTATCGAAGGGCTGGAGGCGATCCAGCAAGAGATCGAAGAGGGCTCTTTTAACTGGTCCATTGCACTGGAAGATGTACACATGAATGTGGAGTCTCGCCTCGTTGCCAAGATTGGTGATGTAGGTAAAAAGCTCCACACCGGGCGTTCCAGAAACGATCAAGTGGCAACCGATATCCGTCTCTGGCTGCGCAGTGAAACGGATACTATTCTGGCAGAGATTGATCGCCTGCAGGAGGCACTGCTGAGACTGGCAGAGCAGGAGGCTGAGACCATCATGCCGGGCTTTACCCATCTGCAGACGGCACAGCCGGTCACCTTTGGGCACCATATGATGGCCTGGTTCGAGATGTTATCAAGAGACCGTAGTCGCTTAATCGACTGCCGCAAACGGGTCAACAGGATGCCATTAGGCGCGGCTGCGTTGGCTGGGACGACCTTCCCGATTGACCGGAACATAACTGCCCGGCTGCTTGGGTTTGATGCACCGTCAGAGAACTCGCTGGATGCAGTGAGTGACCGTGATTTTTCTATTGAGTTCACCTCTGCAGCAGCACTGCTAATGATGCACCTCTCCCGCTTCTCTGAAGAGTTGATTCTCTGGGCCTCTGATCCATTCAGTTTTATAGAGTTGCCTGACAGCTTCTGTACGGGCTCATCGATCATGCCACAGAAGAAGAATCCTGATGTGCCGGAGCTGGTGCGTGGAAAAAGTGGACGTGTATTTGGTCATTTGATTGGCCTGCTGACCTTGATGAAGGGGCAGCCACTGGCCTACAACAAGGATAACCAGGAAGATAAAGAGCCACTTTTCGATACCGTAGATACCTTAAAAGGTTCTCTGAAAGTCTATGCCGATATGATGCCGACCGTGGTTGTACAGCGAGAGAACACAAGAGCGGCTGCAGGTCGTGGATTTTCGACAGCAACTGATCTCGCGGATTATCTGGTTCGTGCAGGTGTGCCGTTTCGTGATTCTCATGAAATCGTGGGTAAAGCGGTCCGTTTCGGGATTGAGCAACAACGTGATCTTGCTGAATTGACACTGCAGGAACTTCAGCAGTTTTCCGCTGTCATTGAACAGGATGTATTTGAGGTATTGACGCTTGAAGGTTCGGTAGCTGCGCGTAACCATCTGGGTGGAACAGCTCCAGAGCAAGTGCGTTCAGCCGTGATGCGTGCCCGTGCCAGAAAAGCAGAAGAACTCTCTGGAGCCAGTGCGTTTCAGGACCAATCCTATTAGCCCCATACCGCAGGGTATGTAACCGCAGTTTATTAAGTACGAGAACAATATGGCAACACGATCCAGAGCAATTTTACCGATTTTCCTGGTAGCACTTCTTTTTATACTGCTCTATACCGGGCTCTACCTAAACCCGCGTCATGAGAGTGATGACTCCCCGATGATTGGTAAATCGGCACCTGAGTTTGATCTGCCTGACCTGCTCAGGGCGGGTGAACGTTTTTCCAGGGCAGACCTTAATGGTGAGGTAAGCCTGGTGAATGTATGGGCAACCTGGTGTCCCTCTTGTAGAGCAGAGCATGATGTATTGATGCGTCTTGCGGCAAGAGGTGAAGTACCCATCTACAGCATTAACTGGAAGGACCGGGAGGAGTCTGGAGGGAGCCGGGAAGCGGCTATACAGTGGCTCGATATTTTGGGTAACCCCTATAATAAAACTGGGGATGATGGAGATAATGTTGCTGGGCTGGAGTGGGCCGTGACCGGAGCACCGGAGACCTTTTTAATTGATACAGAAGGTCGTATCTGTAATCGACTGACAGGTCCGCTGAATGATGTTGCCATGCCCAACCCGGAAAACAGGCAGGAAGTGCAGAATAATGTGGGTAATATTCTTGAACGGGTACGTAAAATGCGTGAAAGTGATGGAAAATGTTTAACCAAGGGAGAGGTTTAATGTTACGGCTACTGTTACTTTTGATGCTGGTGATGCCAGCCAGTTGGGCGGCACCGATTGATAGCTTCTCTTTTGAGGAGCAGCAGCAGGAGGATCGATATAAACGCCTGATTGAAGAGATTCGCTGCGTAAAATGTCAGAACACCACGATTGCCGGCTCAAATGCAGATCTTGCGCGTGACCACCGGATGAAGGTCTACGAGATGATGAAGCAGAACAAGAGTGATCGGGAGATTCGAGAGTGGTTTGTGGTGCGTTACGGGGATTTTGTCCTCTACCGTCCACAAGTTGACTCCAGAACCTGGCTGCTCTGGGGGTTGCCACTACTGTTGGTGCCTGCCGGTATCGTACTGTTGATGATGCAGATGCGACGGCGTCGTACACATGCAGTGGATGAATCAGTCTCTGAAGGAGAGTTGAGTGAATCAGAACAGAAGAGATTGGACGAGGTACTGAAATGAGTAATGAAATACTATTTATGGTCGGTGCTGCAGCAATGGTTGCAGTCTCGATGCTATTTCTGTTGCCTCCACTGCTGGGACGCAGTCGTGAGGTAGGAATTGCACGCCGGGAGAATAATCTGGCTATTTTTCAGCAACGCCGCGAGGAGCTGAAACAGGACCTGCAGCAGGAAGAGATCAATGAAGCACAGTTTGAACAGGCAGAAGCAGATCTAAAGAGAGAGCTGTTGGCCGACCTGGAGGGAGATGAACAGAGCGCGGAGAGCAGTGGGGGTGCTGGACGTCTGGGAGCATTGATTACTTTGGTATTTGTTCCACTCATTTCAATCTCACTCTATAACTATTTGGGCAAGCCAGAAGCGATTAATAGTGTCTCTGTTCAGAGGGGAGAGCAGCAGACGGATCAAAGCAGGGAGGCCTTTGCGCAGTCCGTTGAAAAGTTGGAACAGAAACTTCTACAAAACCCTAATAATCTGGAAGGGTGGATGATGCTTGCCAAATCTTACCGCTATCTTGGTGAAGAGCAGAAGGTGGTTGATACTTATGAGAAGGCGCTGCAGCAGACGGGTAACGAGTCCAATGCTTCACTCCTGTTGGAATATGGAGAAGCGCTGGCAGAGCAGAACAGGGGGGAATGGCAAGGCAAACCATTGGAGCAGCTTCACCGAGCACTTGAAGCTGACCCAACGCATAATGACGCACTCTGGTTTGCGGGAAATATCTATTTTGATTTAGGAGAGTATGGGCAGGCACTGGGGTATTGGGAGAAACTCTCAAAACTGATTCCAACGGATGATGCAGAAATTGTCTCAATGGTGAATCAGGCAGCAAATGAGGCGCAGAAGAAGCTTGGTAAGGCGTTAATTCCGCTGATTGATCTCAAGGCGGCTACCCCAACCACCCGTGCAACATTGAAGGTTTTGGTTTCACTAGACCCAGCGCTCAGTACAGAGATTTCACCGCAGGATATAGTTTTTGTCTATGCCAAGGCGATCGGGCGAAAAGGGCCACCACTGGCAGCACAACGTCTGATAGCCGCAGATCTTCCTGTTACGGTAACACTGGATGATAGCTTGGCGATGATGCCAGGCAATAACCTTTCCAGTGTTGATCGGGTGATTGTCGGGGCTAAAATTACCAAAAGTGGCGTCGCCACAGGTGGAAATGGTGACCTGGTTAGCACCATAGAAAGTGCGACCAGCAACAGTGAGCTGCTTCAGCTTCAGATTGCCCGCTAACTTTCAGGAAGGTTGCTATGGATGAGCAGGAACAGCTGGAACAGCAACGTAAATTACTGTTGCGATTTAAGTGGTTTGTTGCAGGGCTTACACTGTTCTGTCTGCTGATGATCTTCTGGTTGCCCAGGTAAAAACTAGAAAACTTGATTTTTTGCTTGATTATTCAATAAAGTTATAGTATAGTGTGTTCACTTTCTACGGTTTTGAATAGTTTTCTCAGGAGATTGATGATGAAAAAGATTGCGTTTTCTATGTTGGCAGCAGCTGCAATCATGGCGAGCAGTGTTGCAAGTGCTAGTTGGTTTGGTAGCAACAACAACTATGGCGGTTATGATGACAATGATTGGCCAGAGTGGACTCCAATGTATTGGATGGAAGAGATGATGGATGAGTGGGATAACAATGATGACGAAGATTACTACCGTTATGGTGGAAATGGCTTCGCTCCACGTTATGGCTATGCACCAATGCCTTACCCAGCAATGCCTTTCCAGGCACCTGCAGTAGCTCCTCGTGCAGCAGCTCCAGTAGCGCCTACTGCTCAGTAAGCAGTATTGAGTCTGAAAACCGGCCTTGAGCAATCAGGGCCGGTTTTTTTTGTTTAGTGGAAGCAACTTATACATAAAATTGTAATAGATGCCCTATATGAGCTGTGGGGCTATTAGCGTACTATTTGATCCCTTTAGGGGCATGGATAAGGTCTACTCATGGAGATCAGTAAGGGACATTCATTTCAAACCGATGGTGGGCAGGCGGTTGAAGAGGCGATTGCTGCATGGAGTCAGGTGCAGCGGGATAAAATCGATTTTCTGCTGATTTACTACTCAACCAAGCAGAGTGCCGAGCAAGTTGCTGCCGCACTGAATCACCATTTTCCTGATACCCCGATGGCCGGATGTTCAACCGCTGGTGAATTTCTGGACAATGCACGTTATGAGGGTTCACTGGTGATACTGGGAGTCCACTCGTCCGGTATACGCTGGCAAGTGGGCTGTTTAACCAATGTACACCAGTTTGATCCACTGACAACGCAACCCTTGTTAGAAGAACTCGCTTCAGGCTTGGGTACACCGCTGGGTGAGCTCAGTCCAGAGAAGCACTTTGCAATCGTGATTCAAGATGGACTTTCAATGAAGGAGGAGTTGATTACCGCATCACTGGCAATGCAATTGAAAGAGGTGACTCTACTGGGAGGCTCAGCAGGAGATGATCTACAGTTTAACAAGACGACACAGATCATCAATGGTCAGGCCGTGAGTGATGCTGCAGTAGTGATACTAGGCGAATCAGAACTGCCGTTTACGATTATTAAAGATCAACACTATGTACCCAAAGGGGAGCTGGTGGTGGTAACAGATGCAGATGTGAAAAATCGCCGTGTTGATACACTGGATGGAAGGGCGGCAGCAGAGGTTTTCGCAGAGTTGGTCGAGGTGCCGTATGATGAATTGGCAGCCTTTGACTTTGGACGTAATCCGCTTATTTATAGTGAACGGGGTGAGCACTATGTTCGCTCAATCCAGAAAATTGAAGACGATGGTGCGCTTACCTTCTACTGTGCCATTGAGCCGGGCATGTTATTGGAGTTGGGTGAGAGAGAGAGTCCGCTTGAAAATTTGCAAAATTCACTGGATAAAACTGAGACATCGCTGGGCAGTGTAGAGCTATTGTTTGTCTTCAGCGGTATTCTCTGTAAATTGGAAACTGATGATCAGAGTGAGAGAGCATATTGGGGGGAAATGCTTCATCAATTTTCGAACAATGTCATTGGCTTTGATACCTATGGTGAACAGTTAAATGGCCTTCATATTAATCAAACACTAGTCGCTATTGGTTTTCATAACAGCCCCTAAACCACTGCACTCTTGTTGTCAGAGCAGTAAGTCTTAACTCTTAGCGATGAATAGATATAGCCATAAATTGGTATCTGTACTGCTTCTGTATGGAAGCGCCTCGTTTTCACTTTTTGCCGAAACCTCATGCCTTACTCCGGAGCAAGTGGACTACTTTGCTGTTAAGAAGGTCTACGATGGAGATACGGTAAAGCTGAAAGATGGGCGAAAGGTGCGCCTGATGGGGGTTAATACCCCGGAACTGGAAAAAGATCAGCGACCCGCACAGCCACTTGCCGAAGCTGCAAAACAGCGACTCCAACAACTCCTGGGTTACCCGGCAACGATTGGCTTGCAAAAAGGGGTTGTGACAGAGGATCGATATAAGCGCATGCTTGCGCATAGTTTCACAAAAGAGGGGCAGGATATTGCAGCAACCCTGGTGAAGGAAGGGTTGGGGTATGCACTGGTGATCCCACCCAATGACTGGAATCAGCACTGTTATGGTGAAGCAGAGCAAATTGCTGCTCAACAAGGTGTTGGAATTTGGGCAATAGAGCGTTACCTACCCCAATCTCTGGATAAGGTTCAGCATGGAGGTTTTCAGCGGATAGAGGGTAGAGTTGAGAGGGTAGATTGGAGCCGCAAGTGGCTCTGGCTTGATATGGCTCATCACGTCTCGATACAGATATTAAAAAGTGATCTCTCCTATTTTGATGGAGTACTGGAGCTGGAGTCGTTAGCCGGGAAGAAGATCACCGTGCAGGGCTGGCTTGTACCACGTAAAAGGGGCTATCGGATGAGGCTTCACCACCCCACAGCAATCAAAGTAGAGTAAAATGGCCCGCTTTATCTGCAGAGACTGAGGAGCAATGATGTCCGAATTAAAAAATGATCGTTTTCTACGAGCTTTGGCGGGAGAACCTGTTGATCGGACACCCGTATGGATGATGCGCCAAGCAGGACGTTATCTGCCTGAATATAAGGCAACACGTGCGCAAGCAGGCAGTTTTATGGACCTCTGTAAAAATCCGGAGTTGGCATGTGAGGTGACCATTCAACCCCTGGAGCGTTTTCCACTGGATGCTGCAATTCTCTTCTCGGATATCTTGACGGTACCGGATGCCATGGGGCTGGGACTCTACTTTGCTGAGGGCGAAGGGCCAAACTTTGAGCGTCCTGTACGCACAGCTGCAGATATTGAAAAGCTATTTGTACCGGACCCAGAAGGTGAACTGCAATATGTGATGAATGCGGTACGTACGATCCGTAAAGAGCTCGATGGTCGGGTTCCATTGATCGGTTTTGCAGGTAGCCCCTGGACACTGGCCACCTATATGGTTGAGGGTAAATCGAGCAAGGAGTATGCAACGACTAAGGGCATGCTCTACTCTGATCCGGCATCACTGCATAAAATTCTTGATGTGACGGCACGCTCAGTCACCGCCTACCTCAATGCGCAGATTGCAGCAGGTGCGCAGGCGGTCATGGTATTTGACAGCTGGGGTGGTGCACTTTCACATGAGGCTTATCAAGAGTTCTCACTACGCTATATGCAGCAGATTGTGGATGGACTGACGCGTGAGCATGAGGGTAAAAAAGTGCCTGTGATCCTCTTTACCAAGGGGGGAGGTCTCTGGCTTGAGTCGATGGCAGAAACCGGATGTGATGCATTGGGTCTTGATTGGACCGTAGATATCGGCGATGCGCGCAAGCGGGTTGGTGATCGGGTCGCACTACAGGGAAATATGGACCCTGCAGTCCTCTATGGAACACCGGAACGGATTCGTCAGGAGGTCGCCACGATCCTGCAGCGTTATGGTCAAGGATCGGGTCATGTCTTCAATCTGGGCCATGGAATCCATCAATATGTTGATCCAGAGAATGCGGGTGTCTTCGTGGATGCGGTGCATGAGTTAAGCGAGCCATACCATAGCGCATGAAGGGTAGCCTGAGTGGTTTACACCGCTCAGATAAAGGCGAAGTTGTCTCCGCCGCGCTCTTTGGCGCTGAACATTGCGTGGTCTGCCATATCCATCAGGTCAGCTGCAGTCTCACCATGTTCAGGGTAGATGCTGATACCGATACTGGCACTGAGGTTGTGTTTACACTCCACTGCCCGTGTACTGTTGCGGATATTCTGTAGGATACGTTCTGCAGTCACCTTCAGAACTTTCCGGTCTGCGGTGTGCTCCAGAACAGCGATAAACTCGTCACCACTCAGATGTGCCGGGAAATCAACCTCACGCAAGCTCTGTTTGATGGAATCCGCAACCAGCTTCAAGATGTGGTCCCCCATACGGTGACCATAGCGCTCATTGACGGGTTTGAAATTATCGAGGTCAATGAACAGCACAGTCAGGGGCTGTTGGGCTCGTTCAGCCCGTGCAATCGCATGGTTAATATGCTTCTCAAAGTAGGTTCGATTGGGTAGCCGGGTAAGCTCATCATAAAATGCGAGATGGCTGAGCTCATCGATATTATCTTTCTGATTTGCCAGTGCGGTTTCAGTAACACGCAGCTTGCGCATAGTAGTGATAATCGCTATCAGTAACAGTATGATGATGGTTGGTTGAATCCAGAAAGGCATATTCACAAGGGTTCCTCAGACTTGATAAGAAGACTTTAACAGTTTTCTTCTGCTTATGAAACAGAAACTTGTGTCAAAAATGAGTGACTTTATCCAAGTCCATAGAGTTGGGGAAAGGAGAGAATTGATACCAGCACAGTGATCTGAATAAGTATGAATGGTGTGACTCCGCGATAGATATCCGTCGTCTTGATTTCAGCAGGTGCCACACCTTTGAGATAGAAGAGACTGAAACCAAACGGAGGCGTCAGAAAAGAGGTCTGCAGGTTCATCGCGATCAGAATGGCATACCAGAGGAGTGGTATACCAAGGGCCTCTGCAATTGGAAGCAGAATGGGCACTACAATAAAGGCGATCTCAACAAAATCAATAAAGAAACCCAGAAACAGGATAAACAACATCGAGAAGATCAGAAAGCCCCATTTCTCACCGGGAAGTTGTAACAGATACTCTTCAACCACACGGTCTCCACCGGTATAGCTGAAGGCCATTGAAAAGGCGGTTGCACCAATCAGAATGGCAAACACCATGGCGCTGATCTTGACGGTCTCTTCAGCACTCTCAAACAGCGCTGTAAAAGAGAACTTGCGGTAGAAGAGGGCAAGCAGAATAGCACCGACACCACCAACGGCAGAGGATTCGGTGGGCGTTGCAGCCCCTGAGAAAATCGAGCCAAGCACCACAATAATCAGAACCAGTGGAGGAATGATCGCCTTGAGCGCATCCCAATACTGTTTTTTGCGAGAGAGCGGGTCTTCATCATCAAATGGAATGGCCGGTGCACTCCCCTCAACCAGATGGGTGTAGAGGAGAACATAGAGAATATAGAGCCCAACCAGTACCAGACCGGGCATTACTGCGGCCCTGAATAGGTCTCCAACCGCAAGACCCATCACATCTCCTAAAATAATCAGGATAATTGAGGGAGGAATAATCTGTCCCAAGGTGCCAGAAGCGCAGATAACACCGCAGCTTAAGGGGCGATTATAGTGGTACTTCAGCATCACCGGGAGTGAGATGACCCCCATCGCGACCACACTGGCACCAACAACACCGGTCGATGCAGCAAGCAGGGTACCGACAATAATCGTGGAGATCGCCAAGCCGCCGGAGAGCTTGCCAAACAGTTTGGCCATTGACTCCAGCAGTTGTTCAGCCAGCTCCGTCTTCTGCAACATAATCCCCATAAAGATAAACAGGGGTACTGCCATCAGCGTAGAGTTCTCCATAATTGACTGAATACGGAATGGCATAAAGGCAAAAATCTCAACCCCTTCTGAGAAAACCCCAAACAGCAGTGCGACACTGCCGAAGGTGAAAGCGACCGGAAAACCGAACAGCAGAAGTAGAAGTGCAGTAAAAAACATCAGCATACCAATCATTGGGCATCTTCCTGGTAGCGCTGCCAGCTTTTTAACATAAACCCGATACTGCTGATGATAAGCAAAATAAAAGATACAGGGATCATTGACTTAATGATCCAGCGATAGGGTAGGCCACCGGGATCACCACTGGATTCACCGAGCTGATAGGATTCAGCGACAAAACCAACCCCATACCAGCTAATCAACAGTGCAAACGGAATCAGAAAAAGCAGTGTGCCGACAATATCAATGACCGCTTGCCGTTTGGGGGAGAGCTGGCTATAGATGAGATCAACCCGTACATGGCTATCTCTGGAGAGAGTATAGGATATTCCCAGTAGAAAAAGAGAGGCATAGAGGTGCCACTCCAGCTCCTGCATACCAATTGATACATCATTGAACAGATAGCGCATAACCACGTCATAGAAGACATTGCATAGCAGTAACAGAAGCAGGGTGGCAGAGAGTTTTCCTGTTGCCGATGTGATCTGCAGGATAGTTTTTTCAAGTACAAGAGAGGGTGCCATAGCGAGCTATTATCCTGAGATAAACTCATTGACTCAAGTAACCCGTTGTCAGATAAAATTGAAAAGGCCTTATCTATGAGGGAATAAACCTGTAGTTGTTGGATCTTTACAGTTCAGTTCCTTCATGCACCAAGCTACAGGATGAGGATGAGGATGAGGATGAGGTGTAGAGTGTACGAATGGGTGAATGACGTACGATATTTATGATGAACAGTAACAGCATAAGTAAAAATAATACGCGCATTTAAAATAACTGTTTTAGTATTCAATTACTTTATTGTAGAATGCTTTCCATGTTGTGAGGGATGACCCTCAAAAAGAGTTTTTTACCAAATTTTAAATTTTTCCTAAAGGGGATATATCATGAAAAAAATTATTGCTGCTATCGCTCTCGCTGCTGTTGCTTCTAGTGCTTCTGCTTTCTTCGGTGGTGGAGATGACAACCAGTCTGGTTACGGAACTGGTTCTGCTGACGGTGCTTTCGACGGAAAGGGACGTGGAGCTGGTAAGGGCGCTGCTGATGCAGAAGGTAACTTCAGCATGACTGTAAACGCTTCTGGTAAGGGTTCTTCTGACATGCAGGCTGACATGGATGCTGCTGAGAATGCTCGCATGAACGGAACAACTGATCTGCGCACTGAGTCACGTCCAGGGTACTACCCAGCGGCTCCAGTAGCTCCTGCTGCACAGTAAGAGAAACTCTCTACTAGAAAAACCCCCGATAGACACTATCGGGGGTTTTTTGTGCATAAATGATTTAGAGCTTCCTTAGCTTTGTAGGTTCAAAACCACTATTGAAGTGACTCCATCGTCTCATAATAGCTCTGATCCGAGATCTTGGTCCAGGCACGTGCTTTCTTCAGATAGGCAGCTTGTGAATCGATAATCTCTTTTGCTAGAGGATCTGCAGCGGCATACTCAGCAATCAGTACATCATTGACATCCTTCATTGCCTGCAACACCTCATTAGGGAATGATTTCACCTGAATATTTGGGTAATCCGCCTTCATCGAATCCCAGTTCACGGCACTTTCATGATAAGAATGTGCATACATGTCATAGGCCGCAAGACGCATGGAGACACGTAAGATCTCCTGAATATCAGCAGGTAGTGACTCCCACTTCTCTTTATTGAAGAGGAATTGCATCTCTGAACCGGGTTCATGCCAACCGGTGTAGTAGTAAGGGGCGACTTTGTGGAAACCCATCCTCAGATCCAATGAAGGACCGACCCACTCCAGCGCATCAATGGTACCTCGTTCCAGTGCGGTATAGAGTTCACCGGCAGGAATGTTGGTTGGTTTACCCCCCACCTTGGCGAGAATTTCGCCGGCAAAACCGGGAATACGCATCTTCAGCCCCTGTAGGTCCTCAATTGAGTTGATCTCTTTCTGGAACCATCCCCCCATCTGGTTACCGGTATTACCACCCGGAAAAGAGATCAGGTTGTGTGGAGCATATACTTTCTGAGTCAAATCGAAACCACCACCATGGTAGAACCAGGCATACTGCTCTTCAGCGGTCATACCAAAAGGCATCGAAGTGAAATAGAGAGTATTGGGGACCTTACCCTTCCAGTAGTAGGAGCCAGAATGACCCATATCATACTGCCCGGATTTCACCATATCGAAAATACCGAAGGGTGCTTTATGTTTGTTTTTGGAATCAATCGTAATGTTGATACGACCATTCGACATCTTATTGGCCATTGTCGCCATGCTGTGGATGGCATCACCAAAAATCGGGAAATTGGTTGGCCAGGTGTGTGCAAGACGGAAATTATAGTGCTCATTAGAGGGGGTGGCCGGAGCAGCACTCTGCTGTGCATTGTCCTCACCACAGCCGCTGAGTGTCGCGGTTATGAGTAGTACAATGGCTGTAACAGCCCCTTTATTAAATAGTGATTTCACGGTACTTTTATTCCTTTATATGGTGAAAATTTGACTCTAAGGTCGATCATTTAGAAAATGAACGCTGTACATTATCCTCTAAAATGGAAGACAGAGTTGATAATGGGTTCTGTATCCGGGTTCCTTAGACAATTACCCGATAGCCGTCAGATATGTGAGTGGCTACAGTCATGTTTTCAAGCACCAAATAGATAAGGATAGTCACAATTACCCAAATGAGCGGCTCTTACTGTATAGATAAAACAGATATTGAGTCCTATACTAGAGAGAGTAATCATGTGGGCACGACGTACTTATTGACTCAATCGCCGTGCGCATCGTTTTCTGAAATTAGTTGTCGAGCAGGTTGGTAGCTAACACCTCCTGTGAAACACATGACCGGTGATAGTGAGGGAGAAGAGTATGGACTGCAAATCCGTAATGGCGCCGATTAAGAAGGCGCTCTATGCCGATGAACTGGCAGGTGTGGCCATTGACTTTATGGTTGAAAAACATATGGGACTGGTTCCCGTGACCAACCGTGATGGCACTTTTGCGGGATTAATCAGTGGCAGTTGCCTGATGGCCATGATGCTACCCCGCACCCTCAGTGCCATTTCCGGGTCCTTTCACAATACAAGCTTTCTCAATGAGAACGCCTCAGAGATGGAGGAGCGTTTTTCTGTACTAAGAGAGAGAACGGTGGGTGAAATGCTGGATAGTCAGGTACAGGTCGCCCACCCGGAGACACCGCTGATTGATGCCTTGATGATGATTAAAGATCAACAGAATGTGGTGCCGGTGGTAGATGAACAGAATGTACTGCTGGGGGCCATCTCATTTTTCTCTGTATTATATGGTCTGAATAAAGAGGTAGACCGTGAGCAGGTTGAGCGGATGAAGGCCGCTGAACGGAGAGAACGTGAGACTGAAAAAGAGCAGCATTAGAGTGAAATGAAGATATGAGCGGAATAGAGCATTCAACGGAACAGATGGTTATCTTTGGGCTGGACCCCTTATGGTTAAGTACAGTGATCCTAATCCTCTCCTATGGGGTGTTGTTGACTGAACGCTTCAACCGCACGGTCGTTGCCCTGCTGGGGGGAGGGCTGGTGGTGTTGAGTGGACTTATCAGTCAGTCGCAGGCCTTTGCGGCGATTGATATGAACACTATAGCCCTGTTGACCGGGATGATGATTATCGTCTCAATTACCCGAACCTCGGGCGTGTTTGAGTTTGTAGCGATCTGGTCGGCCAAGCAGGTCAATGCAGACCCACTCGGTATCATGATTATGCTGAGCTTAGTGACGGCACTCTTTTCTGCCTTTCTTGACAATCTCACCACGGTGTTGCTGGTCGTGCCGATTGCACTGCTGATTGTGGAGAAGCTGGAGGTGAGTCCCTACCCTTTTCTGATTTCACAGATACTCGCCTCCAATATCGGTGGAACAGCAACACTGATTGGAGATCCGCCTAATATTCTAATTGGCTCTGCAACCGGACTCACCTTTCTTCAGTTCATTACCAACTTGGGTCCGCTCGCACTACTGATATTGATCGTGATGATTCCAATCTTCGTACTGCTATGGAGAAAAGAGCTGGTTGCCTCCGACGAGAAGCGGGCCAGCATCATGCGCTTCCGTGAGGCAGACAGTATTCGGGACAAGTGGTTGATGATCGCCTCCCTGATGGTCCTGTCACTGGTGATTTTCGGCTTTATCGTGGGTGAGCACTACGATATTCGCCCTGGTACCACTGCGATGTTTGGGGCGGCAATGCTGCTATTGATCGTTACATTCAACCTTAATAGCAGTGAACAGAGCAAGCAGGTTCACACGGCACTGACTGAAGTGGAATGGCCTGCGTTAATGTTTTTTGCCGGACTCTTTATTATCGTCGGGGGTGTAGAGCATGCTGGGTTATTGAATATTCTCGGTGCCAGCCTATTGGAGATAACCGATGGAGACCCGGCAACAACCGCCTATGCTACCCTCTGGCTTTCCGCACTAGCCTCCTCCGCAGTCGACAACATCCCCTTTGTTGCCACCATGATTCCGATGGTAGAGAGCATGGAGGGAGCACTGGGTGGGGCTGATGCGCTGCAGCCGATCTGGTGGTCGCTGGCCCTGGGGGCCTGTCTGGGAGGCAATGGCTCTCTGGTTGGAGCGGCTGCGAATGTGGTGGTTTCTGGGCTGGGAGAGCGAGCCGGTCACCCGATCAGCTTTGTGCAATTTTTCAAGATCGGTTTTCCGCTAATGCTGCTCTCCATCATCATTGCGAATATCTATGTCTATCTACGTTATTATTCATAGCCTATTGGAGCAAGTCAAAATAGCTCTGGAAACGCACATCTAAGCGCTTTTTCGCAGTAGACTCATTAGCCAATAACCCAACCATACCAGAGAGGCAAGGTTATCAGAGATAGAGCGGTAGAAAGCGTTGTAGCCGCAGCAAATAGAGCGGTATCCAACTGGTAGCGATCACAGATCACCATCCCCAATACCATGGTTGGCATTGCCGACTCCAGAATCACCGCTGCACGTAGCTCCCCTTCAAGTCCAACACCATAGCTGGCCCAATAGATCACGAAAGGGGTGATCAGCAGCTGAATCAGAATCACCGGTAGTAGTGCAGGTAGACTGTTCCAGCGCAATACATCCCAGCGTAGCCCCATACCCAGTGCTAGCAACATCAGTGGTGGCACCGAGTTCCCCAGCATATTGAGTACCCTGGAGATTCCCTCCGGTGCCTCGACCTGACCAAGATTCAGCAGTACAGCAATGATGGCTGCCCAGAAGGCGGGAACACGGGCAATTTCACCGATTGCACTGTGTTGTTTACCTCCTCCCGTGCCATGCTGTTGGGCAATCCAGATCCCGACAGTCAGCAGCAGTGGCGTATTGGCGAAGATGTCATAGTGGAGAGCAACTGTACGATATTCACTACCAAAAGTCTGTTCCAGCACAGGTAGCCCTAGATAGGTCACATTGGCCCAGGAGGCAGCGAGAATCAATGCTCCACGAGCATCTGCAGGTAACCACGCCTTACGGTAGAGCAGAATGGAGAGAGTGATTGAGAACATCACTCCAGCCATCGCCATCAATACAATGCGGAAAGAGTTGATCCCCAGAGGAGCTTGCCACATCACATCAAGCACCAGTGCAGGCAACAGAACCAGATAGACCAGCCCACTGATCGACTTGCGAGTGGTATCGGCATCCAGACCCATGGGCTGAAGTGGGCGCCAAAGAGTTCCCACCAGAATCAGTGCCGCCATAGGCATCAGGGTATCGAGCATTGAGGGTCCGTTGTGCTGTTACTACTCAGGCTGCGCTTAAAAGAAGACAGCCCGAATATGGCGAATCTGCGGATCATCCACCGTACACTGGTTGAGGATGGCAGAGAGCTCTTCCGCACGTGATTTGGATGCAATCTTCTCCAGAGGAAACCACACCTCCGCCTCCATCTCCCCTTGGTGATAGTGGATGGTGAGGTCTTCAATCCACTCACTTTCAGGGATCTCTGACCAACAGCTCTGCAATCGTTGTTTCAGTTCAGTACGCATCGGCAGCTCAAGGCTGCGAGGCCCCTGTTCATCATTTTCCGGGTCAATATGAACCGTCACATCACTCACAAAATCGATCTGATTACGCAGCGCAAGTTCAACATGGTCGGCAATATGGTGGCCCTCTGAGACACTGAGCCGAGAGTCAACCAGGATATGCACATCCACCAGGACATTGGCCCCCATTCTGCGGGTACGCAGTCGGTGCATTGCGCGCACCCCCTCCACCTGCTGAATCTCGGATTTGATCTCAGTTAATTGTTGCTGATCCAGACCCGTATCAATCAGCTCCTGAATACTCTCCCAGCCCAGTTCAACCCCCGCCTTGGCGACCATCAGAGAGACACCGACCGCCGCAATGGCATCCAGATATTCCAGCCCTGCCATAGTACCGGCAACACCCACTAAAACAACGATGGAGGAGAGAGAGTCTGTACGATGATGCCAGGCATTGGCGCGCAGCAGGTTAGAACGAATTTGATTAGCAACCCTCAGCGTGTAGTGATAAAGCGCCTCCTTGGTGAGGATAGAGATCAGTGCAGCGAACAGCACTATCACCTGTGGCTGAGCCAACTCTTCTGGATGGAACAGCCGTTCAACCGCATCAATCGAGATACCAATGGCAACAGCAATCAACAGCAGACCGACACCGACAGTGAGGAGTGTCTCAATGCGTCCATGACCATAAGGGTGATCATCATCGGCAGCCTTACCACCATGTTTTGCTCCGTAGAGTACCATCACGTCAGAGATCAGATCCGAAAGTGAATGGACACCATCAGCAACCAGAGCCTGGGAGTGGCCCATCACACCAACACCCACCTTGATACCACTCAACAGCAGATTGATGACAGCACCAATCAGCGTGGCACGCCGCGCCTGTTGGTAGTTAACATGGTGTGGGTTGAGGTTATCCATAGGTTATAACTCCTGTGAGATTTTTCTCATCGTTGGCAGCTCAATTTCTGCCTCATCCGCCAGTTGTAAGGCACGTTGCAGGCGTGCCGGAGCACTGCGCCCCATACAGTTGTGGTTGAGGTCACCGTCGAAGGCCTCCACCATGCCATCCACTAACGCCTCCCGATTCAGCGTTTCACCGGTGAGCCACTGCTGAAGATCGATCACCTCATAGGCAATGGTTCGTGCAAGGGGTTGGTGTTGATCCCACAACTCCCCGACATTTCCACCGGTTTTCAGTCCGGCAATATTGGTAGTGAGGATATAGACATTTTTCAGCACCAACTCCTGTAGCAGCTCAGCTGGAGTTGTCAGTACCTTGGTTGAGATCTCCAGTGTGGCCAGAGCTCTGGCAATCGTTTCGGCATAAGGGCCAAATACCGGAGAAGGGATGATTACCTTGAAATCCATCCCCCTCTTCTTCTCAAACCAGACAGAGATCACCGTAGGGTCTGTCAGATCATGGTGGCTCCAGTCGCGGGGGAGCAGCTCATTCTGTAGCAGTACAAGACGATCTTTCCAGGCAGCAGGAATCTCCTCCAATACAGGTTGTAGATCCCCCTCGGCAACCGCAACCAAAACCAGCTCAGGCTGCGGGATTGCAGCAGCAGTCGATTGAATGGAGATGTCACGGGTGACAGGGTGTACCGGATATCCGGCACGTAGCAGACCACGCGCGAAGACACCGCCCATCTCACCAGCACCAATTAGAATGACAGGTTGTTGACTCATATTGACTCCTCTCATTATGTTTTAAGATTGTGTTTTAAAAGATATCAGGATTGTATCAGCTTCCCCTGTTTCCGGGGTTCCACAGAATCTCCGTACCATCGCTACGGGCAATGGTACGTGCCATCACAAACAGCAAATCCGAAAGACGGTTGAGATATTTGAGAGGCTCAGAAACCGGCTCTCCCTCTTGTAACAGGGTAACCAGCCTTCTTTCAGCACGGCGACAAATGGTCCGCGCCTGATGGCAGATTGCAGCAGCGGCTGAACCGCCGGGCAGGATAAACTCCTTCAGTGGAGGTAAACTCTCATTGAGTTGGTCCAATTGCTGCTCCAGCCACTCAACATAGTCTGTAGAGAAACGGTTACGGCCCGGCACGCTGAGATCACTGCCAAGATCAAACAGATCATTCTGAACCGTGTTAATGATCGACAGCAGTGAATCCTCTAAGGGGTAAGTGGCGAGTAGTCCAAGCGTACTGTTGAGCTCATCGCTCTCTCCGACCGCTTCGATACGGGTAGAATTTTTCGGCAGCCGGCTACCATCTGCAAGGCCGGTCTCGCCCTGGTCTCCAGTTCGGGTATAGATTTTGGTCAAACGTTTTTTCATTGGGGTTGTCCGTTATTTGAGTTGGTAAATAATCGGTATCTCCATACGTACCGGGCTACTCAACATACCTTGAGAGATCTGATTGAGTTTGCCAATACGTGTCATGGTCTTTACAGCAGAGTGGTTGAGTATGCCATGTGGACTCTCTTCAAGAACCTGGATATTGGAGAGCCTGCCATTGGGTAATACGGTAAATTCAAGGTGGACCCGGCCCTCCCACCCACGGCGCCGAGCAAGTCGGGGGTAACTGAAGTGGCGCATCAATTCAGCCTGAATCAGACGGCGAATCGTGGCGCGGGACTGCTTCACCTGCTCCAGCTCCTTGGTTGTCTTGGTATTCGTCTGTGGCTTTGGTTTTGACTGCTGAACGGGCTTTGGTTCAACCCTCTTTGGCTCAACTCTCTTCGGTTCAACCGCCTTGGCTGTCACTGTTTTGGGTACAACTGTTTTGAGTTGCGGCTTGGCGATTGCAGCCAGTTTAACCCGTTTTACGGGCTCTACCGGTTTGGTTGTGGTTACTTGAGTCTGTATCGGTTTAATCTTTTTTTGGAAAGGGACAGGCTGTTTTCTCAGCTTTGGAGTGACCGGTTTAACTTCCTCTTCGATAACTACAGGTTCAGGTCGTGGCTCAAGTGAGACAGACTCTGTAGTGGCTGGTTCAGGCTGGGGTGACTCTACAGGTTGGGGTGGCTCTACAGGTTGGGGTGGCTCTACAGGTTGAGGTTCTTGAGTTTTGACAGGTTCAGGCTTTGACTCGGGTATTTCAGGAGCCGGTTCACGGAGTGCAATCTGGATAGCCTGCTGGTTGAATTTTTGACCACCAACATCAAAGGGGTGTGGCTCTTCTAAATTAAACAGAATCAGAAAATGAAGACCAACGGACAATAGAAAGAATAGGAAGATTCGATTCTGAAAGAGCGTGATTAACCTTGTCTGTCTCATGGATAGAGCGCATTGTACAAGGAAAGGTTAGTTGAGACATTTCTGGGTGGCTACGGCCTTACTGATAAAAGCTACAGCAAGGCCGTAGTTGATTCAGAAATGGTAGGTTGCGGTCAACGCGAGGTTTCTTGTCGGTGACGGGTTGTATCCGGGGGTTCGTACCCAGTTACTATCGTTACCCACACTGGCTGTTTCACTATAGAGAGAGTTGAACAGATTGTTAAGACGGGCTGAAAGTGTCCAGTCAGCGATGGCATGATGGCCTACAAGATTGACTTGTTGATAGCTATCAAGGCGGTCAAAGGTATTCGCATAGTCACTGCCTAAGGTCTGTTCGCCTACATAGAGTGTTTCCATCAACAGGGATGAGGCATGGCCAATCGACCATGTGGCAAAAAGTCGAGCACGGTGCTCTGGAACCAGTGGAATGGATTTTCCCTTGAAGGGGCCGCTGCTGATTTCACTATCAACAAAGTCGTAGCTGCCACCGAGATGGAGCGTATGGCTATATTGATATTCGGTTTCCATTGAAAAGCCTTTGCGCCTGGTCTCGTCCAGATTGATATTACTGAATCCGGATGCATCAAAACCAATTTCGTCATTCAGTGTTAGCTGATAACTGGATAAGAGCAGTGAGAGCGGTCCACGGCTAAACTGGGCACCAGCCTCAAGAGAGAGGCCACTCTGGTCTTTAACCCCCAATGGTTGACCAAAAACAGGGTTGGTATGTTCATCCACTTTTGCAAAACGATAATTCTGATCGGCCCTCAGAAACAGTCTCCACTCTTCATTGGGCCGGTAACTGGTAGCGACAGAGGCGGCTGATAACTGGTTGTCATGGTTAAGAAGGTTCCCGCCGGTAATACGGTTCTCCACTTCGGCATGGCGATAACCAACAGTTGTCGACCATTCTGCTGAGAGTGGCTGCACAACTTGAGCATAGAGCGCAGTAATCTTCTGCTGATTGTTCTGTGGACCAAAACTTGTGCTCAGTTTGTAGTCGGTTCTCTCTTGGTCCAGACCAACGGTAACGACCACATCACCATGGGTACCGGAAAAGTTGCCATTGACTCTGGGGTTGATGGTTGTGGTGGTACGGTCCTGAGTTGAGAGTGAACCAGCAGTGGCCCGGAACGACTGGATGAATTTTCGATCATCCTTTTTGTGACCAATCTCTCCGAGCAGGGTCCAGTTCTCATTGAGCATATGGTCAATACCAACTCGGACCACATCACTTTGAGTATCAATATAGTTGTTATTGTAGATTGCCTGTGTACGGTCTGCAGCCAGCTCACTGGCAAACAGTGCTCCCGGTGTTTCAATATTCTCATCCATGATCTGTATTTCAGCAAACAGATTTCCGGCACTGTAGTCTTGATCAATACGAAGGGAAATGTTCTCTAACTCTACCCGGTTACGATCCCGATACTGGTCAGAGCTGCTGGTCTTGGCATGAAAACGGTATCCGAGTCCACTGTCGAGTCTTCGGCTGACCATTGCAGAGCCACCCTTCTGCTGCATACTTCCCGTATTGATCGTTGCAGCGGCTTCGGTCTGATCGGGTTTACGGGTAATGATATTGATCATTCCCCCGACAGCCTGATTTCCAAACAGGATGCCTGAACTGCCCTGCACAATCTCAACCTGCTCTACCAGGTCGAGATCAACGCTGTTGAGGTAGAGAGTTGCGCCATCAGTGGCACTGTTCAGCTTGCGTCCATCGACCATAATCAGCGTATTGGAGAGTGCAGTAGCACCAAAGCCGCGCATATCGATGGATGCACTTCCGGCATTGCCATCACTGATGTGTATACCACCTCTGCCGCGAAGCAGGTCGGTGACAGTTTCTGCACCACTGCGGGAGATCTCACCCCGGTTGATGGTCACAATATTGGCAGAGGTATCGATGCTGGAGGTGTAGGTCCGGGTGGCACTGACGACAAGATCAGGTAGCTGATCTGCAGCAAGTGCCGGGGTGGCCGCTGTCGTAAGTAGTACAGCGACAGAGGTGGTGAATCGTAAAGGTTGTCTCATGCTCTTCATGCTCCGGTGTGCACGCCCGCACACAGTTTTGGTGGCTATTCGAGAGCGCACAGAGACGAAGGCAAGACAGTGACAGTAAACATTCTTTGAGGAACAAGAATTGAGTCAGGGAATCGCCCGCCGCGATGGCTCCAAGTATCGTTTCAGGCAGGTCTCCGGGCTTGTGAGTGGTCTCTATGAACCGAGTGGATCGCCTTCCCACATCAATGATGCAGTGGCGTGATGATCCATTTATCCTCACTTACCGTTGCGGGGGCAGCGCTGGAGTTGCATCGTGATGCGCACCAGCTTCCCTTTTCACTCTTTCTCGCGATGGCTTAAAAGAGAACCCAAAACAGGTGGCAGATGCTATTGAGATTGAGAGGAGGTGTCAATGGAAACTCATTGAAGTTGAATTAATGGGGCTATCTTTAAAACTAAGGAACCTCTGAACATTAAGTCTGGGTAATTTGAATTGCATCCATAGTGTTCAAGATCAAGGCGCACCCCAGGGCGTCTCTCTCGATGTAATACGTCTCACCTTGAAAGATCGCAGGGCTTGCCTCTCTGCAACCACAGAGGATAATAGGTCGCCTATGAACCGTCTGCCTACCGCCCATCGCAATCGCGTAATGCTACTGTTGTTTCTGCTCTTTGCAGTGCTCGCTTCCCTGTTGGCACTGAAGATGGGTAGCAGCAGTATCAGTTGGCAAACATTGTGGCAGATTCTGCGCGGAGAAGAGTCTGGTGTACTCTCAACCGTAGTGTTGGATCTGCGTCTGCCCCGTGTAGTAACCGCCTTTGTGGCAGGTGGGCTGTTGGCACTCTCCGGTCTGCTGATGCAGATTCTATTGCGCAACCCACTGGCCGACCCCTACGTATTGGGGGTTTCAGGGGGGGCGGCGGTGGCGGCACTGTTGTCACTGATGGCCGGACTCTCTGCGGTGTGGATGGCCCCTGCAGCCTTTGGCGGTGCGCTGTTGTCGATGGCGCTGGTGTTTGGCATGACACGTATGCATGGTAGCTGGGAACCGACAAGACTACTGTTAACCGGAGTGGTGATCGCAGCCGGATGGGGGGCGGTGATCACCTTTCTGTTAGCCGTGAGTTCGGATCAGGCACTACGCGGCATGGTCTTCTGGTTAATGGGCGATCTGGGACAACCTGATCTCCCCGGCTGGGAGTTATTGCTGCTGTTGCTGGGGGGGGCGATTGCACTGTTGATGGCGAGAGAGATTAATGTACTGACCAGGGGGGGGGCGCAGGCGGCTGCCTTCGGGGTATCGGTTGAGCGGTTACGGTTGGTGTTGTTTCTGCTGGCCTCACTGCTGACAGCCACTGCCGTGACACTGGCGGGTAGTGTCGGCTTTGTCGGCCTGGTAGTACCCCATATGATCCGCCTGATCTCGGGAGGAGATCATCGCCTGCTGATCCCCGCATCGATACTATTGGGTGGTGGACTGTTGATTCTATCGGATACGCTGGCACGTACACTCTTGGCCCCACAGCAGTTACCGGTTGGAGTGGTGACGGCGATGGTGGGGGTGCCACTCTTCCTCTATCTGCTGCAACGGAGTGGGCGATGAGTACTATTCTCAAGGTAGAGCAGCTTCAACTCTCCATCGCAGGGAAACGGATCTGCACCGGACTGGACTGGAAGATTGAACCGCAGCAGATCTGGGGGGTGCTGGGGGTGAATGGTATTGGTAAAAGTACGTTGTTACAGGCGTTGTGCGGCTTACAACCCATAGAACATGGTGAGATCTCTCTGCAGCAACAGCCCCTGCAGCAGTTGAAGCGTCGTGACATAGCCAGAGCGGTTGCCCTGCTGTTTCAACATCAGGATGATATCTTTCCGGCTACAGTATTAGAGCAGGTGATGATGGGACGTCACCCACACACCACCCTGCTCAAAGGAGAGCAGCCGGAGGACTTTAAAATTGCGGAGCAGGTGATTGTAGCAATGGGTCTGAGCGGCATGGAGTTACGTACCGTTGATACCCTCTCGGGTGGAGAGCGCAGACGGGTCGCCCTTGCCACCATTCTTGCCCAACAGCCTCGTCTCTATCTGTTAGATGAGCCAGAAGCACACCTCGACCCAAAACATCAGAAAGTGATCTTTAACAAAGTGGTAGAGCAAGCCCGGACGCAACAGGCGGCACTGGTGATGGCACTGCACGACATCAACCTGGCAATCCACCACTGTACCCACCTGTTGATGCTGCTAAAGGGTGGGGAGGCAGTACAGGGAGAGGTTAAAGAGATGGTTAGCCAGCAGCAGATCGAGCAGCTTTACGGTACTGAAATGGTACGCATTGAACAGAATGGGCAGATCGCCTACCTCGCCCTATGATCCACCTGCTCTTTTTACTCTTACTACCCCTCTACCCATTTTCAAGCAATGCCGAAGGGGATGCGCTACAGAGTGAAATACGGATCGTGAGCCTCTCTCCAAACCTGACAGAGATCCTGTTTGAGATCGGAGCCGGTCAGCAGCTGGTGGGTACCGTGGACTACAGCAACTACCCTGAAGCAGCAAAGCAGATTCCGCAGGTGGGTAGCTATAACCGGATCAACCTGGAAGCGGTACTGGCGTTACAGCCTGACCTGATTGTGGGGTGGGAGAGTGGTAATGCACCCAGTGAGATCGCACGATTGAGAGAACTCGGTTTTACCGTGCATCTCAGCGAGCCACGCCAACTGGAGGATGTGGCAACGGTAATGGAACAGTTCGGTACATTGCTGGGACGTAGTGAACAGGCACTCCAGAAATCAGCAGCGTATCGCCAACGGCTACAGCAGTTGCGTGACCAGTATCAACAGCAGCAAACGGTTAGTGTCTTCTACCAAGTGTGGAACCGTCCACTGCTCACCATCAATGGAGAGCAGATCATCAGTCGGGTGATTGAGTTGTGTGGTGGTATCAATATATTTGCTGACCTTGATACCCTCTCCCCGCAAATCAGTATAGAGGCGGTATTGGCAGAAAATCCACAGGTGATTGTTGCCAGCGGCATGGACAAGTCACGCCCCGAGTGGCTCGATGAGTGGAAAAAATACAGCCTGCTACAGGCAGTGCAGCGAAACAACCTCTACCATGTCCCCCCTGACATTCTACAGCGACACGGGCCACGTTTAATACAGGGTGTAGAGCAACTATGTCACGCATTACAGTCGGCACGAAACAATACCAGACCATAATATTAGGATATTATAACTCAAGTTTCGGAGTTCAAAATCATGCATTCAGCCCCCTCAAGCCGCATCAGGCAAGGCTTCAAGCTCCATTGTAAATGCATCAAGTTGTAGTGCTTGCACAAAGAACCTGTTTACGCTTTGTTCAATGGCAACCATGATCTCATCTGCTACAGCACCAATC
>Ga0209141_1000336_pt1 | contig 38077 bp, 40 predicted proteins | sample SaaInlLV_10m_DNA_2_FD_184676 | JGI IMG/M metagenome (GOLD analysis project Ga0209141, IMG submission 184676) | Marine microbial communities from expanding oxygen minimum zones in the Saanich Inlet - Saanich Inlet SI074_LV_150m_DNA (SPAdes) (version 2) | ecosystem: Environmental > Aquatic >... | reverse complement strand
GTCTTGAGTCTTGAGTCTTGAGTCTTGAGTCTTGAGTCTTGAGTCTTGAGTCTTGAGTCTTGAGTCTTGAGTCTTGAGTCTTGAGTCTTGAGTCTTGAGTCTTGAGTCTTGAGTCTTGAGTCTTGAGCAAAATTATACTTGACTTTGAAGAAATTTATTAAATAATTTTCCGACTTCCGACTTCCGACTTCCGACTTCCGACTTCCGACTTCCGACTTCCGACTTCCGACTTCCGACTTCCGACTTCCGACTTCCGACTTCCGACTTACTCTTTTTAACTGATAACTTGTAACTTTATACTCACAAGTCCTATACTGTATTGAACAGTTTCCAAAAAGACAGTATTTGAAATGGGTACGCCTCAACTAGATGACTTACCCCATTACACATGGGATGATTACCAGAACTGGAAGGGTTCATGGGAAATTATTAATGGCGTTGCATATGCCATGTCTCCAGCGCCGAATATTAAACATCAGGAAATCAGCCAAAAAATTGCACATCAGCTAGGTGAAGCATTAAAAAACTGCTACCACTGCAAAGCTTTATTGCCAGTTGACTGGAAAATAAATGAAGATACTGTAGTCCAACCAGACAACTCGATAGTTTGTGATGATACACTTCAGGATGCATTTTTAACAAAAGCACCGAAAGTCATTTTTGAAATCCTATCACCATCTACTGCTAAGAAAGATAAAACAACAAAATTTCATCAATATGAGTCGAATGGTGTAGGTTACTACTGCATCGTTGACCCAGAACAGGAGTTAGTCAAGATTTATCAATTATTAAACTCAAAATATAAACTTATTAATCAGGGGCATACTTTTGATATTATTTTTGTTTTGGCAGAATGCAAAATCAGCTTCAATTTCAACTTAATCTGGCCTTAAATACAAGTCTTGAGTCGTGAGCCTGACTTCCCTTTCCCTACCTGGCTCCCTTACCAAACAGCACAACCTCGACCGTTTGCAAAAGTATCAGCAAGTCAAGAAACAATGATTTGTTTTTCACATAATACATATCAAACAATTGCTTTTGATAGGAATCTTTTGCAGAAGCGCCATAAGGGTAGAGTAACTGAGCCCAGCCTGTTACACCCGGTTTTACCAGGTGTCGCTCGTGGTAATAAGGTATTTCTTTGGCTAGCTCTTTAACAAATTCTGGTCTTTCTGGCCTGGGACCAACAAAACTCATTGTTCCATTCAACACATTATAAATTTGCGGTAATTCGTCTATACGTGTTTTACGGATAAAGTTACCAACACGTGTAACCCTGGAATCTTCTTTGCTCGCCCAGACAGCCTTACCTTTTTGTTCGGCATCTGTACGCATGCTTCTGAATTTATAAACAGGATATTCAGAGGCATTTTTACCTACTCTAATCTGATTATAAAAAATGGGCGCTCTAAAACCTTCTTCTATCCAGATGGCAATAATAGTCAAAATCATAAATGGAGATGCCAAAGCTAAAATAGCAAAACTGGCAACCAGATCAAAGATTCGTTTTATGCCGTCTTTAATATCTGACTGATAATAACCTTCAGAGAAAACAAGCCATTTTGGGTCCATAATATCTATTCTAATTTGCCCTACTTCTCTTTCGAAAAATGACATAATATCAAGAACAGCAACACCTCTGAATTTACACTCAACCAGCTCATCAACAGGTACATCAGATTTCATATCAGATTTAGCAACTACAATTTCATCGATATCGTTTAGCTCGGCATAATCATATAAACTGCCAGATACGGTTAATAGTTTTTTTTCATCAACTGCGAGATCCTGTTTTTCCAGTAGTACATAACCCACAATGTTAAATGTACGTCTATCCGCTTTTCTTCTGAGCTTTGAATCAATAATTGATGCAGATTGTCCTGCTCCATAAACAAGTATCCGCTTTTTGAATGTTTCGGTATCGACCAGTTCCAGAAAAATAGCTCGTAAAGTTCCAATAATAAAAAATGATTGCAACTGAGCTATCGGCATAATTCCGCGACCAAAATCTACATTCGGTAGCAAATAGAAGAAGATGGTTACTATGCCCCAGGAAGCCAAAAGACTAATAAAAAGTCTGAGCAATATTCCGGACATTCCTTCCCTGATATTGCCCTGATAAAGACCAGTAGCCAACATCGCAACAGGAGTGGTTATGGCCAACATTGCAGCTAATTGCCATAAATCATCGACCAGAATAAAAAACTGATTGGGTGAATTTATAAAACGTAAGTAAGCCGCTGAATAAACGGCAAAAAATATGACACAAACTTCAATGGCAAGAAGAATTAAAAAAGGTGTTTTCAGGTAAGACTTAAAAACACGAACTCTTGCCATACCTGTTGTTCCTTATTTATGGGAGAAAAATTGAAGGTTAATGTTGGATTATATCGTGGTATGAAGATTTTACCATGGGAGATAAGGTACCGAGGATAAAAAAAGCTAAAATAGATGATAAAATAACGATAAGAGCACTTTCACCAATACCTGGAAACAGTTGATCCAACAAAATAACTGACAAAGCACCTAACAATAATCCAGAGATATTTCCCAGTAACACACTAGTGATACGTCTTGAAGTATGGATATGCTCAAACACAATTCGTTTGCAGACCCGCAAACTAATAAACACTACAGCAACATACAATACAAGATCAATGATCACCTGTTCAAAACTGCCAAAGCCAGTGATAACGGCAAGTAGTAAAAATGAAGTTGCTAATACTATCAGATCAATGATTCTAGAATAAAAACATGATGATCTAATTTTTAATGATGTCATTTTTGGGTTCCCTTTCATTCAATAACACCTAGTTTAGAATCTTATCAGATTCAAACTGTTAATCAGCTCACAAAAAGAAATTTGATATAATAATAGAACCTGATTTGAGAATTAAGTCATGTTTATCATCTGAATTTTAGAAGGTAAAACCGACTACTTTATATGTTTGATTCGAATAAAGTTAAGTATTTCAGTACTGCAGGAGAGACTTTCCCTGACCTTTTAAGCGAAAAGCGATTCAATCCAGATTTTTTCGTGGTCATTTCTAAAACACTGATTACGGATTTATTTAACGTGGGGCGACTTTCTAACTTCAGGTCCACATCATACTGTCCATTCCAGTTAACATCGATATCACCCATAACCGAAAGTAAACTATCCTGGTCACTCAATGTAAAATTTAGACCATCTGTTTGTTTCACTATTTGCGCATTATAATTACCAAAAAGCTGATCTTCACCCTGTATGCCTGCGCCCAACCAGTTCACTTTACCTACAAGATCCTTAATTTTAGACTCTCCATAGATCAGTGTTTCAACAAATATTGCCAGTTCACCTGTGGGTTGAGCTAGTAATTGAGGTATATCTTTAAAATTATCACTGTCCAGTAGAATTTGACTCTGACTTAAACTGATATTTTGGGATAGCAGGTTAATCTCAACATTCACTAACAACTCTTTATCTGTCGACCGTAGTTGATAACACAACCCCGCTTTCAGAAAACATAGAGGCTGAATGTTGAAGTCAATATTCTTTAAATAAAAATTGTTATAACTAAAAACCTGAACCCGACCATCTGTAATACTGCCCTGAAGTCCCTGTATTTTAATTTCAGCGGGTATCTCAACAAACTGCAGTATATGCCTTGCCGGCAGACTTATGATCAAACTACTCAGCAGAGCCATTAAAAATATCGCTATGACCCAGAATGACTGTTTTTTGCTCATTTAACACTTTGTCCATTAGAGAGGACCAGGCTGACATTGACAAAACCATCAACATCCGTAGGCAACAATCGAACTTCCTGTATAAAAATAGAACCTTCAATGGCCGAGAAGAACTTGAGTAATTTATTAAATTCTACGTCAGACAGTCTGAGTCTGGCCGAGTGATCCTGAATAGGGGTCATTTGCTGCATATTTTTTTTAAGCCCCTGTCGATTGATCTGTTGATTAATAAAAGTAACAACCCTTCCCGCATTTATTTTTTTTGTTTTCTTTTTCTGGTCAGGCAATCGTAAAACAGCCTGCTTCATCCAGTTGAGATCATCTTGAGCCTGCTCAATTTGCTCATCCAGCAATTCAAATTTAGAATTCAACTCCTGCACAACCAGGCTATCCATCAGAATAAAAAAACCAACTAAACCAGCTATAGAAAGAATAAATTTCTCTCTTAGCTGTAATCCTTGCCACCAGCTATTCATTTATTGACCCCGCATGACAAGTCGACCTGTTGTTTTATCAGGGTTAATGTTTACATTTTCAATCTGTGCAGGAAATTGAGATTTCCCCAGTCTATCCCGAAAAGATTCCATTAAGTTTAAATCACCAGTTTCCAGGCTAACCACCAGACTGGACTTTTGATATTGAATTTTAAGAGTCTTGATCTCTCTAAACTCTGCTTTTAATTTAGAGTATTCGTGCAGTAAGTCCAGGAAACCGACATTACCCTCACCGCCCCTGCTTTCAGAAAGCACTTTAATCAATTGTTTTTTAGGTTGATCACCAACAGTTAAGTCTGGTAGATATTGATTTATCACCGCAGCTTGCTGATTGAGAATACCAGCATATAAGCGTTCTTTTTTCCAACCATCCAGTAACATGCCTGCCGAAAAAACCACCGCAAGTAAAATCATTGTGACCATGGTCCAACGCCAACTTTTTAGTAAACTTAACCATTGGTGTGAGCTTTGATAATCCTTTTGCTTTAAATTAATACAGGATGAAATATCAATTGTCCGGGCTAAAAGGTCTATTGAACTTTGATGATCTAATACAAGATTACTGGATTCAAAGTCAGCAAGTACTTGCTCTCCATAAATAACGACCCTGTTCTGCTTAGGCGATTTGTTTTTATCTAACAGTGTCACTATTTGATTCAGAATGGCTTTCTGGCAAAACACCCCATCATGCTGTCCAGTTCTGATTAAATAGCCACCTTCAACAGGACAGATTGTAGCCAGTAAATCTTCATCTGTTGTCCAGGGGCACAGGTAAATTTGCGGCAAGACAAACCTTGCATTGATATGGTTCCTGATCAGAAGCTTCATCCAGACATCCATTTCCTCCCGATTAATAACTGCAACAGGAACAGTATGATCAGGCTGTTGAGCTAAAGCGGCAAAAAAGCAATCTTCGATATCTTCTGCCAATAATTCTTCAATATTGAAAGCAATAGCATTTAACTGTTGTTTATTGGCTTTAGGAGGTAATACAGGAGATGTTAGAAGGATATTTTGCTGCGCAATAAAGATTAATGTTTTTGCATTATCAGCACAGACTGAAGCAAGTTCATCTGTATTTGATACACCTGACTCAATGACTTCACCATTGGTTTCATCGAGTTGACACCATTCAAAACGTTCAAAGTTATCCGGGTGAAACTGAATTCTGCACTGCATCAGGAAAATTCTCCTAACTTTCGGGAAATGATGGTAGTTGCACCCTTCTTATCACGGTGAATCAACGTGTTGACAAAGATAGTTTTCTCACCCTGTGTTACCTGGCCGGAAGCCTGAAAATATTCGCTGGTGACTGACATGCCTTTTTTTGGGAGTTCATGGCTCATTCTTTTTTTATAATCTTCCAGGCTGGAAAATGGATCTTTTTCACGTTCATCTATAAATTTATCAGCATCTTGCGAATCTTTGATGGTTTGATAAATTTCAGAGGGAATTGTATTAATGTTCAATGCTGTTGCAACCGGTAATACTGTAATAAATTGTTTTAATTTTCCATACTTTTCACTATCCATACCTTTCACGAGCATCAACTCACTGATATCACTCATAAACCGGTTACCGGTTCGGTAGGGTTGTTCCAGCCCTGTATAATAATCGTCTTCAGCCCCATCGGCATCAAGAGTATCGAGGTCTTTATCCAGCCAGTCTTTCAGGGCCGGAATAAAATCAGGATTAACGTCCAGATTATTACATAATGCTCTAAAGCGAACCTCATTTTCCTTTTCTAAAATAGAATTAATATTCATCAATGACTGTGCATCCTGTATAGATCCGGATAAAAAACCGCCGTCAATCGGTAAAGCAGGAATGCCTATCGCCCAGTCTTCATCCAGAGAATCTGTTTTTGAATCTTTCAAATCCTTCTGGAGTATCAGGCGGGCATAATCTTCCAGCCCGAGACTATACAGCATGGCGACATCTGTAGTTTGAATATGAGATGTTTTACGGATACTTAATGATTGTTCATGCACCAGCGAAACGGCTGTAACCGTAGCAATGGCCACCACCATCATCGCCATTAATAAGGCGATACCTTGCTGCCTGAAGTAATTACCCGACTGTTTTAGCATAATAGGTAACATCAGGTAATCCTTTAAAGTGATCGTCAGAAGTGATCAAACTGGAATTTTCAAACCGTGCAGTTGCATAAATAATCGCATCGGCAAATGATAACTTATACTCTGCTGAATAGTCGGCAGCCGAAAGTGCTATAGAAGTAGAAAGAGGAATAACGGAAGCTTGCTCGGTAAGAGCAATTGACTCTAACGCATGTTGAACACCGTAAACTCTGGCTACCCATTTATATAATTCAAATTGAACAGATGTAGGAACAATCATCAATTCAAATTGATCGAAATAATTCTCATAACGACCACTGAGCTTTCCATTTGTTAACCACTCAATCCATCCACAAGTATCAATCAATATCATAATCTTTTCTTTCTTCTCTATCCCGATACTCTTCTGAATCTACTACTTCCCTGAAGGGCAGCATTCCTCTTGCCTGTTGAATACTTCTTACAGGTATTAACTCAATAATGTTTCCTCTGGTTATTAGCGTAAACTGTTGCCCGGCCTGTAAGTGCAGATCATCCCTAATGGTCTTAGGTATAGCGAGTTGAAATTTACTGGAAAGTTTGGCCTGCATATTTTTACCAATTAAAGAACGATCAGTAAATTGTAAAGCAAGAAAGAAGAGTCAACAACTCCTTTACAATAAATTACCAGAGATCTCATAAACTCGTTGTACTTTACCGAATTTTACTAACTCAAGGTTTAGCTCTAATGCAACAGGTTTTAATTCCGATGAATCCTGGTCACCCTGCGGCCAACTTTCTATTTCCTCTTTACCTTTTGTGAGTAGCTTTACTGAAAACTCTTCAACGCCTTTTAACAGAACCTGTTCTATCTTTACCTCACTATAAGACTGATCAAGTTGTGGCCAGTAACGACGTTGTAAAACATCATCAACCAGGGCATATTCAACTCGCTGTAAATTACTACGCGGTTGTTGCAACAGGTTGTTCCAACCCTGTCGGGTAAAAGTTAACCTTCCTTCATCAATAATGAGCTGAGATTGCTCATCACCGTATTGATCCCTAATTTTTCGGTTTACCATCTGGATTACATCCTTGCCCATGTACCCAAGTGCAAACTGAACTTCAGACAATTGGCGCTGCGATTCAGTCACCTGTTCCCCTGTTCGTCCGACCTGTATTAAACTACTCATGGTCATGGCGCCTATCACTGCAAAAATACTGACCGCCACCAGAACCTCAAACAGAGTAAAACCCTTAAAATTTTTCATAGGTTAGCCATAAAACCTGTCATGCTGGCCAGAACCTGGCTATCATCATCGTCAGCAAAAACATCCACGGTCAAACGGCGCATATTGGAATCATCCGTTTTCTGGATAGTCATCTTCCAGTTCCATTCCCTGCCAGCCATCTCGACAGTTCCATGTTTGTTAGATTTACTGCTCCACTGCCTTTTAGCTCGTACCAACGTTATTTGATTGAGAGCAACCCAGCTGGCAATCGTTTTATCTCTTAGATACGCTGCATTGCGGGTTGATGCCGTGGTATTTTCGATGATTGCACCCATCGTCAGCGCTATAATTGCCAGCGCAACCATAATCTCGATTAAGGTAAATGCAGATTGTGAAAGCTTCATCATAAAAAAGTTTCTAGCGGTCCTTCCATTGTGATTTTCCCCAGCATGGTTGAGTTTAACTTAACCCTCAGGTTATTAATTTTGTCTTCAATATTCCATTCAAAGACAGACATTTCTCCGCTACTCAAAATAAGGATATGAGGCTCGAGCTTATCCTTTTTTTCTATCTTGACGATATTACTATCGATAATCAATTCGTCACTGTATTCGTGTTCTTTCTGCAATTTTAGTAAAAACTTATCGCTGCTTTGTATCCATTCCTGTCCATCATATTCCAGTACTAAATATCCTTTTGGTACGACTGATATTGCAAAATTACGGTCTTCTAAAATGGCTTCCTGCATCAATAATTGTAGCGTTTTACCCAAATAACTTGAATGTTTTTGTAACTCACTAGCTGGCCGATGGAAATTGGTATTTAATAAAATAGTTGAAGCAATAATAGAAATGACGGCAACTACAACCAGTATTTCCATAATAGTGAAACCACGATTAAATCGAGGTAACTTCACTCTTTTCTTCAATGGCTGGCTTCCAGACATTTTTTAAACAAGTAACAACCTACTCTAAAAATCAGATCAGGCATCCAGGTTCCAGTTTCCAATATCAGCATTAGAACCTTCACCACCTTCTGAATTATCAGCGCCAAAAGAATACAGATCAAACTCTGAACCTTCTCTACCGGGCAGAGAATAATGGTATTCAAAGCCCCAGGGGTCTTTACGTAGTTTTTTGATATACCCACCTGCTTTCCAGTTTTTCAGGTCGCCAGGGTTGCTCACCAGGGCTTGCAAACCCTGATCCGAGTTCGGGTAAGTGAAGTTATCCAGACGATATAATTCCAGTGCCGATTCGAGCACCTGGATATCATTTTTTACCTTACTAATCCGTGCATCATCGGCTCGACCAGCCACTTTAGGCGCAATATAAGCAGCCAGCACGGCAATAATTGTGATAACCACTATAATCTCTAAAAGTGTAAAACCCTTTTGGGCAGCACTATTAATTGCCTTTTTCCGCGATTGCGGCATCAGCTCCGTGCTCAGATCCTCATGTATGTTATATACACTGTGGTCTTCCGCTCGGATCTTCTTTGCACTCACAAAAAAATTCAAATTAATAGTGCTGCCCTGTTGATGACTTCTCATGAATAACCTTTTCTATATTTAAATTGAACCTGAATCTATATCTTCAGATTGTAATATTTTTTGTAACTACTACTCAGCGAGTTTCAATATTCTATTACTTAAAAGATTTTATCACCACGAAGTACACGAAGCTCACGAAGAAAAACAAATAACCGAAAATACAAGCTGATAAATTGCTCATTGATATAGGGTAAACAATACTTACCACATAAATATCTACCTTCGTGTTCTTCGTGTTCTTCGTGGTGAAGATCTTTTGACTTTTTAACTACGTTGAGTTACTAATTTTTTAACTGTAATTTGAACGAAAACCAGTGCTGTTGCGATCATTACTCCATATAAATGAGCGTCAACCATCACCGGTACTCCGATCAGTTCACTGGTCGTTATATTAACATATGACCATTGTTCCAGAATGATTTTCCCGGCAATCACCAGTAAAAGACTCACTGACATAAAAACTTGCTTTGACAGACTTGAAACTGCCGCCAGTACATATAAACCGAATAACACACCAGAAAATCCCACATACCAGCTTAAAGCGGGATGCCATAGATATAAACCCAGAGAAATCCCCAGCGATAAAAGCACAATTCGCCAAACCCATTGCCATATTGTCCAGTTCACCCCCGTCAACGCAAGGCACAATATGAAACCAGCCATATTCATTACATAATGAATCCAGTTTGCATGCACCCAATGGCCGGTTAACACTCGCCACAATTGCAAATCGGACGTAAGCAGTCGGGTATCATACCGAAACAGTTCAGGGCCAATAAATTGAACCAGCAGCATAAACAGGATTAAGCTTACTACCGGTAGCCATTTTCCTGCTTCGTTCATGACTACTGGATTAAATCATTCATATCAAAAATTGGCAGCAGAATAGCCAGCACAATGACCAGTACCACTACTCCCATCACCAGAATCATTGCCGGTTCAAATATGCCCAGGAATAAAGCAGTTACTCCTTCAAACTCACTTTCTTCGGCTTTAGCTGAGCGTTCTAACATTTCACCCAATTTCCCACTGGCTTCTCCATTAGAAATTAATTGCAGTACCAACGGGCTGAAATAACCTGTTCGACTCAAAGATTCGTGAATACTTCCACCCTCTCTTACTTTCTCAGCCGCTTTGATTACCGATTTCTGGATCAAACTATTTGTTACTACTTCAGTGGAAATATGCATCGCATCGAGCGCTGGTACTCCACTCGAAACAAGGATGCTCATGGTGCGTGTAAATCGGGAGGTATTTGACAACTTCACCAGGTAACTGATCATTGGCAGTTTCAGCAATACGGTGTCGCGTAATACCCGCATCCATACCAGTTTTAGCAGTTGCCCATAAGCAAAAGATAAAACAAAAATCGAGATAATTAACTGTAAGCCATGTGCTTTGAAAAATTCAGAAATGATGATGAGCCACTGGGTCAAAATCGGTAATTCCTGATCAAAGCCTTCAAACACCTGGATAATTTGTGGAACCACAAAGGTTAGTAGACCTGATACAAGCAGTAGAGAAACCACCGTCAATAAAATGGGGTAGATCAGAGCCAGTTTGGTTTTCTGCTGTAAACTTTGTCTGGACTCCATAAAGTCCGCGAGTCGCTCCATCACGATATCCAGCAGTCCGGACTGTTCACCGGCATGCACCGAGGCACAATACATAGAATCGAATACACGAGGAAACTCTCTGAGAGCATCCGATAATGCATAACCTTCCAGAACACGGGCTCTTACAGACAGCAATACTTTCTTGGCCTGATTTTTGGTGGTTTGCTGGGAAACGGCATACAACGCAGATTCAACGGGCTGACCGGCGCTAATCAGGGTTGATAACTGTCGTGTTATCAGCGAAATTACCGGAACACTAATTTTATCTCTACTGATTTTCCCGCCCTTGCTCTCCTGCTGACTGGAAACCTGGTCTACTTCAACCGGGGAAAGACCAATGCCACGCAGTTGCTGTCGCGCCTGTTTGGCCGTATCGGCTTCAATCAGCCCTTTCTTGCGAGAGCCTTTTTCATCAAATGCGGTATATTCAAAAGCAGCCAAAGTCAGAAAACCTCATTCGAACGCGAATTGACAGAAGTATAGTGAGCTGTTAAATAAAATCTCATACTTCTTTTGTGATACGAAAGACTTCATCAAGAGATGTAATTCCCTGTTTTACCTTTTGCAAACCATCCAGTTCAATACCCGGAGATCTTGTTCGGCAATATTCTTCAATTTTTTGCTGACTATTCTGATCATGGATCATGGTTGAAAGCTTAGGGTCTATTTCTATTAATTCATAAATTCCTGATCGCCCTTTGTAACCTAATTGCAAACAACTTGAACAGCCAACCGACTGGTAAATAATGTCATCATCAGAAAACCCGTATTTATCCATTTCTGATTTTGTCAGATCATGAGGTTTCTTGCATTCAGGACAAAGATTACGTATCAGGCGTTGCGACAGAACACCCAGTAATGTAGATGATAACAAAAAGGGTTCCACACCCATATCCTGTAAACGGACAATCGCTCCTACGGCAGAATTTGTGTGTAAGGTAGAAAGCACCAGATGACCCGTTAAACTGGCCTGAACCGCAATTTGAGCTGTCTCACTATCACGAATCTCTCCCACCATAACGACATCAGGATCCTGTCGTAAAATAGCTCTCAATCCCTTCGCAAAAGTCATATCAACCTTTGTGTTTACAGGTGTTTGCCCTATGCCATCCAGATCATATTCTATGGGATCTTCCACCGTTAAGATATTTCGTTTGCTGTCATTCAGCGCACTCAACACACCGTACAGGGTGGTCGTTTTACCTGAACCAGTAGGGCCAGTGACCAGGATAATACCATGCGGTTTTTTGATCATCTTACGCATGCGTTTTTCATCACCTTTAGCCATGCCCAGATGGTTCAAGTCCAGTCGCCCTGCCTGCTTATCCAGTAATCGCATAACCACTCTTTCGCCATGCCCCGAAGGCAAGGTAGAAACACGAATATCAACCGGTCTGCCTGCAATACGCAAAGCAATACGTCCATCCTGTGGTAATCGTTTTTCAGCAATATCCAGTTTAGCCATGACTTTAATTCGAGATACCAGCAAATTAGCAATTTGTCGGGGAGGTTCTATCATCTCGCGTAAAACTCCATCAATACGAAAACGAATGGAGAGACGGGTTTCAAAAGGTTCAATATGGATATCTGAAGCAGATTCTTTGATCGACTCAGTAATCAGGGCATTAATTAAACGGATAATCGGAGCATCATCATCACTTTCCAGTAAATCTTCCGGTTCTGACAATTCACGGGCAACATCATCCAGATCTAACTCGCCACCAATTTTTTCAGCATCGAAAAAAGCACCATCATTAGTGTTACTCTCAAACTGCCGGCTCAGCAAACTGTTGAATTCCTGCTCATCAACCATCACCAGATCACTAATTGCCCCTGTTACTCTCTGGGCTTCCACAATTGCCGAATGAGGTGCTTTGAAACGCACCATTAACTGATTAGTTTTCAGCTGAGGTGAGTAATAATTTATTACACCAAATTTTTTACAAAATGCATAAGGAAGTTGTTTATTTTCTATCATGAATATCTGAACTTAAGAATTAAGTTTTCCTCATATATTTTTCTTTTTTGATCGTTAACTGAAACAGTAGTTAATGTCATTTTTATGGCTGCAGGTGTTAAACTGACAGGCGTTATTCAGTTACTCTAATTCGTCAAGTACCGGCATTAAAGAATCCATTTTCTCCATCTTTGATAATTGTTCGTCTCTTATGAAGTTATATTTAGAATGACTCAGTAATCTTGCTTTGGCAGGATCTTTAATAATACTGGCTTTAATAAACACCAGTAAATTGCGTTTCTTTTTAGAAACCGATTTTGACCGAAATAAAGCACCTAGAACCGGAATATCACCTAGTAAAGGAACTTTTTGTTCCGTATCAATCAACACTTCATCAATCAAACCACCCAGCACCAGTAACTCACCATCTTCCAGTTGGACCACCGTTTTCAAAGAGCGTTTATTAGTCACCAGGTCAACGGCACCGGTACTGCTACCACTGATATTAGAGACTTCCTGATCTATATCCATGGTAATTGTATTACCTTCATTAATTTGCGGTTTAACCTTCAGGCTAATACCGATATCCTGACGTTCAATCGTTCTGAATGGATTTGAAACACCCGTTGAACCTGTTGTGGATGAAAACTCTCCAGTTACAAATGGAACATTCTGTCCTACAACAATTTCTGCTTCCTGATTATCCAAAGTAACAATAGAAGGTGTAGACAGTAAATTTGAATCCGAATCCCCTGACAGTGCTCGAATCAACGTCACAAAATTAAGGCTGGAATGATCAGTTCGCCCTAGCCCCAGAGTCAAACCATCTGAAATTGCGCTAGCAGCACCTGCAGCAAGACTGGTAATGGGTGTTCCTGAACCCGCAAAATTAGTCGCCATAACCGGATGATCAGCTGGAGAACCGTCTATCAGCCATTGCACACCTAACTCATTTGACGTATCTACTGAAACTTCGGCAATAATTGCTTCGATATGGACCTGAGCACGAGGTATATCCAGTTGTTGAATAACCGTCCTCAATGAACGAAATATAGACATGGGTGCAGTAATAACCAGAGCATTGGATACTTTATCTGCCTGAATACTTAGAACCGTTTTAGTAGGCGATTTATTTGCCCCGGCATTTTTTGACTGAGCTTTCAATACATCTTTACCCACACTGCCCAGTATTTTTGACAGGTTCTCAGCTTCTGCATAACGCAAGTAAATAACATGGATATTTCCGCTGGACTCAACCTCCTGATCAAGTTCAGCAATTATTGAGCGATACTTCAAACGTTCTTTTTTAGCTCCACTTAATAAAATGCTGTTAGTTCGTTCATCTGCACTAAATTTAACTGCAGGAGAGGATTTTTTTTTCTGCGCCAGACTATTACTACTCAACGTGGTGAGCAAACGTACAACTTCAGACGCAAAAGCATGTTGAAGTTTTATAAATTCAATTTCAGATTCAGTTTTTTTATCAATCTTGTCAATTATTGTACTGATACGATAAATATTAGAAGCACGGTCAGAAACTATTAACACATTAGTTTCCGCATAGGCCGCCAGATGTCCCTGTTGAGCAACCAGAGGACGTAAAATAGGCACCAGTTGAGTAGCATTTACATTTTTAATTAATATAACCTTAGTGACCAGTTGATCACCGTCTTTCCTGGAAACAGTATTCACAACAGGTGCAGAATCCTGTTTTGCGGCAGCATCCGGAATTATTTTAATAGCGTTTTTAGTTGGTACTGTTGAAAAACCGTGAACCTGCAAGATTGAAAGGAAAACGTTATAAACTTCATTTTCATTCAAGGGCTTGGATGAAATCACCGTTACCTTACCCTTTACACGCGGGTCAATTATGAAATTTTTCCCGGTAATCTGCGACACACTGTTTACCACTGCTGTCAGATCTGCATCACTGAAATTCAAAGTCACTTCTTCAGCATAAACAGCATTGCCAATCAGCAATAGAAGTATAAAAACAAATTTTTGAAAAAAATCAGTCATTTTATTAATTAACGTATTTATCAAAGAAATCATCCTGCTTATTGTAAATTAAAATCCATCGTTTCCCTGTTTCCATTACGGAGTACAGTCAGAGAAACGTTTTTAGCCGTAGTTAACGACTTCAAGGCATCCAGAGCCTGGAATGGTTTATCCAGCCCAATACCATTTACCGCTACAAAAACGTCATCTTTTTGCAGGTTTAGCTTTTTCAATAAACGTTCCCCACGTAACGCTTTAAGTTTATAACCAATATTTTTACCATTTTCTGATACGGGAATTGCTTGAAAGCGTTTAGCCAGCGCCAGAGGGTTATCAGCATATCGACGTTTATAACTTTGTAATACTTTAACGGATGATGAATCAGCACGGTTTAAATTTCTATTCCTTGCAGAACCGGGAACTGCTTTTAAATTAGTTCTTGGTTTTTCCAGCATTAATTTTTCTAACTGTCCCTGTCTGGATATTAAAATGTGATCCGGATTTATCTGGTCAATATAAATTTTATGATCAATCTCATCACCCAGACGGTAAAAATTCGTGCTTTTAGAATTTTTTTGCACAATAACAGAAGCCAGTGATTTATCTACAGAGTAGTAGATGCCTCTTAATTTATAATTCAGCGAACTTTCAGGAGCATCAACGACTTTGGCAGGTGCTGCAACAACTGATTCATTAATAACTTTTCCAAATAAAAAATTACGTGAAATCTGAGTGGTTTTTTCACGAACTGACAGCCCCTTTGTCATATTTTTATTACTGGCAGGTTGTTCAATCCATACCATCTCTCCATCACCAGGAAGAGGAACAATTTGCCAAACCAATAAAGACAGTTGATACGCTAAAATTACAACCACTATCAACGTAGTCATAAATATCAGGCGGTTATCCGTAAGTGTTTTGAAAAATGAATCCAGTTGCAAACTCTATTCCTGCCAGCGAGTAATTTTAACAATTAAGTAAAAGTCAGTGATTGTACAGTTATTGGCATTCTTATTGCAAAGTTTCAACTTAAAATATCGCGATTAGAAAGGTGTTAAGTTTCACATTTTAAAGATTAAAGTTTACGAGATGGTATTCTGTTATGCCCACGGTAAAGCAAACTGAAATTCCAGGACTTTTCTACCTCCCTGTTTTCAAGTGCAAATGTTTGCACCGTTAAATCGGGTAATGTCAAAATCATACAACTGTGATTGAACTGAGTACTGCCAGGATTAATCACTAAAGTATCTCCCAATTGCTGGGCATATACCTGGTGAGTATGCCCGACGATCAATACATCATGTGCAAACCCTTCCAGTTCGTTTTCCCAGAACTCTTTTTGCTGTTGAATCAGCTCTCCATCCTGATCCAGTAATTTTATGCCTCCATGCTGAGATGAGGGTGGATTGGCATGAACCACATAGATTTTTTTATTTTCAACCTCAAGATGAAGCGTTTCCGGTAAAGATTTCAAATACTGTTCCTGAATAGACTCTGATTTACCGGTAATAGATTCAAGATATGATTGATCATGATTTCCAATAATAGCTTTACAGTTATATTTTTTCAGCAAGTCAATGGTGGGTATAAGAGTATCGAAGTAGCCGGCTATATCGCCAGCACATATAATTTCAGAAACATTATGACTGTCAAAAATCTCTAGAGCCTGCTGAAGAGGTATTGGGCTGGCGTGTAAATCACTAATTAGACCTATTTTGGTTGTCATTTTTTAACGGTATGAACCAATAGTTGAAGCCTTATGATACAACTAAGTAACTGCTTGTTTAAATTCTTATTAAAATTTTTAGCCCGCATAAAAAAGGGGATGCATGCCAATGCCGTAATATCAAAATATGTAAAACCCCATTAACAGTGAGTCTGCAGGAGAATATATTAAAAGTGCTAGAGAGTGGATTTCAATTTCGTTATGAATTTCTAAAATCCTAATAAAAATACGTTCAAACATGATGGCGCAAAAAGACTCACCATATTTCAACTTAGTCGTTAAAGGCTATATTGGGTTGTGAGTTCAACTGATCAACACACACTTTTTTTCTAGTCTCGATTCTATAAGGATAATTGTGCATTAAAATAACATGTCATCAATAGCATCGTCTTGATCTGCTGAATTACAATCAAGGTTTTCCTGAACCTGTGAAACTTTATCACTTTTAAACTGCGAAATCTTAATGCTAACAGCATCAATTGTGGTACTAATTTTTATTGATTCGCTTAAAGATTCCTCAACTAAAACCAACGTTGCATCAGAGCTTGAATTAATATTAGTTATATTTCGGTTAACGTTCTTAATTGCAGAATGTTGTTCTGAAATATCATTTGAAACATTTTTAGTCATCTTGGAAATTGAAGCAACATCTGAAACAACCTTATTTAGCCCGCTATGCGTTTCCGCCGCTAAATCTGAGCTGACAGAAGCTTCATTTTCTGTACTCTCCATTAATGATACAGCCGATTTAATTTTAACCTGTAATTTATCAATCATCTTACTAATATCATCTGTAGCTCCTTTTGTTTTAGTCGCTAAAGCACGTACCTCATCAGCCACAACGGCAAAACCACGACCATGCTGCCCTGCACGAGCCGCTTCTATAGCGGCATTTAAAGCTAATAAATTTGTTTGTTCAGAAATACTACTAATTACCTCTAAAATAGAAATGATTTCATTGCTCTCATTCTCAAGCTGGCCTATTTCATAGGCAGAAGAATCTATTCTACTGACTAAGCTATCCATAGATTTAATGGTTTTCACCATCTGTTGAGAACTTCCGTTGATATCCGTATTTAGTTTTAAAGTGATATTTGATATATCAGTAATATTAGACTGTATATTCTTAGATGAACTAGACATCTGTTTCATAGTTGCAAGGATATTGGTGATTTTTTCAAATTGAGCTTTAATAGCTAACACTGAACTCTCAGCTTTTAGTGCTTGCCGGTCACTTAGCAAATTAACATTAGACAGTGAATGGCTTGCATCACTAATTAAGTCTTCAACTCGAGTCATAAAAAGATTGAACGCATTTGACATCTGAGCGAGTTCATTTTTACCTTCATCAGGTAGACGTGCTGATAAATTATTTTCAGTTTGAGCATTTACTAGCTTGTTTTTTATAATGTGAAGAGAGTTACTAATATATGAGCTCAGAGAAAAGCTTCCAAACGCCGCGAATATTATAATAATAATTGTTGCCCACAGTATAATCTGGTGAGCACTTTCTAATGATTTTGAAAGGAACACCGTTTTCTCAGACGTTAAACGGTGATATTCAGAATCAAGTTTTTCAAATGCTGTAAATGCAGGGGTATCATCTACTTTAATGCTTTTATCGACATCATTAGAAGATTTACCTTGCAAGAGAAGTTTTTTTGCAAGGATCAGATTTTTATTATAATTAGAGGCTACGTCTAAAATACTCGATAGTGCCTGTATTTCAACTTTACTTAGGTGGGACAATGATTTGTAGGAATCTATCGCTTCATCAATTTTAGAGTAGTTCACTAAAAATTTTTGATAGTACTTATCATTATTTCTCAGTATATAGTTCTTAAAATTATGTATAGCCCCACCATAGCCAAATTCTGAACGTATCTGTAGCAATAAACCTTGTCTTTCAGCAATATTCCCCTGATAGTCATCCCAGTGTTTTTCAACGGGCAGTATCGATTTAAAAGCTAATCCACCAGCAATTAATATTGATAAAAGAAATAAGGCTGAACCAAAAAGTAGTAGTTGCCTCAAAGTAAGGTTTTTCATAATCGTGCACTGTATTTGAATAAATGAAGATACATATATATGTAGCACAAAAAAGCAATATTATTATACTAATTCGACCAGTATGGCGATAACTTTAGCTTGGTAATGAAATTCTAATTTTTACATACTGTATTCAATTTTAAGCTCTTCCAGACATTGAAAAAAACCTCATAGGGGTGGTAGCCATGCAGATTCCCAAGATTTTTTTCAGTGGCGAACATTCTGGGTAGCTCTTGCGGTCGGAGGGTGTCAGTGGCGGGATATTTTGGACCGAAGTTGGGGAATTATCACTTACGACAGGTGTGTCAGTTATTTCGGAATTATTCTCAGGTTTCTTCCAAAGGTGAGAGGACTTCTATAAAGCAGCAATAGCCCCAAAATGGGACTATTCACTACCGAAATTATTCAAGCTATCTTAATTAATAGCTGGATTATTCACAGATTCAATCCACTAATAGAAGACAGATTGATATTAAAAGAAATGCTGTTTATACTTTTATTTATTGATCATTTACAGAGTGAAAACGATGCGTTTAAAAATGAAATTATTAATGATTTTTCTGGTTCTCGTAGGGTTTATGGGAGAAAGTTATGCGCGTGCATATACTGATGAGAATGAGGCTGTAAAAAAAGGTTGGCAACACTTTAAGATGTTCTGTGCCAATTGCCACGGAAAACATGCCGATGGCAAAGGTCCATTAGTAGAAGCCATGAAATTAATGCTTTCTGATTTAACTACTTTAAAACAGACTGGAGATATTTGTATCGCAGAGCGTGTTTTGAGAGCCGTTTCTGGCGTCCATGATGTACCTGAAGGACAGGAGCAAAAGATGCCTGTTTTCAGCGGTAACCTGGAAAGCATCACCATTTACGAGATCACTCAATTTCTGAAAGCAATACAGAAATAAAGATATAGCGTTACTGGCAATAACGCTATACCCGATACAGTAAATCCATTTCAATTACTCTGGTTTGGCGTTGTCTTTATCTTCAGACTCATCAAAAGCTTTGCCTATGCCTTTTATCTCATATTTGAGTGCCGAGGCAGGGCAGATATCCACACACATTCCGCATCTTGTGCAATCTGCACCAATCGGTACTACTTCATCTTTGGCTCTACCCATGATAGTTGCATCTAAAACATGAGGCACCAGGCAAACTGTGCGACAGTCACCCCCGAAGAAACATAACTCTGGCTTATAGACCACGCGCAGGGGTGAGATCAAACCAACAAAACCATATGTCATTCCGATTGGACAGACATAGCGGCACCAGGCGCGTCTGGAGATGAATACCTCAAACAGGAGCAAAAAAAGCACCCACAATAATGCAACACCAGGACCATAGATCAGCGCCCGACTGAGAATACCGGTGGGAGAGATAGCTTCAAAAATGGTGTAGCCGGTTACCAGAGTCAATACAGCAAATGCCAGATAAAAGAAGGTACGTACACCTCGATGAAAGGTATACCCCTTGATGATTTTTTTGGAAACAAGCCAGAGATGCAGCTTCTCAGCCAATTCAGAAAGAAGATGATAGGGACAAGCCCAGGAGCAAAAGGTTCTACCGCCCAGCAACAGCCAGAGTATAAATACTGTAACCATACCAATCATCAGGTTCAATGCTATATGCTTGAAAGCTAATATAACTTGCAGTGCAGAATTGAGATCAGCCATATGAAAACCGATGAAGCGAGAAGCTGTTATTGCACCTTCAAGTAACTGAATATCAAAATAATAGGAAACTACAAACAACAGGTTGATAGAAATCAATACTGCCCAACGGCGCTTTAACCAACGACTAGCCTCTCCTCTCTTTCGGTTAGCCTGCCTTTCTGCTTCAAGCTTCGCCAGAGTTATCTTGTTAGCTTTTTTATACTTATGGATTTCCTGAACTTTTATGGAAATCTCATCATTGGCTGGCCTTGTAGGCTCTCGCCCGATTATCTGTGCTAGAGATTCAGTAAAATAACCCATCTCTTTCTCCTCAAGTCAAATTTGTTATCTTGTGGATATCAATCACGATAGCCGGTTTTTCCAGTGGGCAAATCATCTCGCATACACCGCATCCAACACAGCCTTGCTTGATCACTGGTAACATCCGTAACGTACCATTAGGCATGGCTACTTCTTCCATGGCAATAGCATGTACTGGCGGGCATTCATTACCAATTTTTTTTGCAACCCTGGCTATTTTTTCACCTTCCGCAGGCTTATTCTTTTCGGCCTCGGCACACTGGGTAATTCGTATCTCAATTGGGCATTGACGGATACAAAGGTCACATATTTCCAGATCATAGGGATGATCAGCTACCGGTATGGGGTTCCACCGGTCAATCTCATCAAAACGTAGCATTCCTTTATAGTCAGGGCCTCGAGCCTGCCCCTTGAAACCTTTTCCCAGTGCGGCCAGACAAGTTCCTGGGCTAGATAGCCGGGCAAAACCCATGCGTGAATCAGCCGGGAAATCCAGCTCATGAGCCAGAGACCCTGTTGGACATGCCAGCACACATTGCAAACCATCACAGGAAAAATCACAGGCCTGGTCTCGAGCGTTGATATAAGGGGTGCCAATTCCTATTCCATCATTCATATCCGTCAGCTTGATTGCCTCAACCGGGCATACCTGAACACACTGACCGCATTTGATACATGAAGAGAGAAAATCTTTTTCATCGGAGGGTGTTTTGAGTGCACCTGGTGGTCGAAGACGTAATGTGGTTCCCTGCACTACAGGCAAAAAGCCCAATAAAGTGAAACTGAGCACTCCGGCAGCCATAGCTGAGGTCCGCAGAAACTCCCGACGGGCTTTTCCCTTACGTTTACCAGATAACACTTTTCCAGATTTGGTTTTTTTTAATACCGTTTTATCAGACATATCATTTTTTTCCTCGATGCCCTGTACTACTAATATTCAAATGTCTGATAAATGAATAAGTTATCTACCTTTATCTGAACTGAAAGCTACCACACTATTAATATATATTTTAGCTAAGGTATAAATATGTTTCCCGTATTTAGCTTAATAATAGAATTTGATAAATAATAACTATTAGATCAATAAATTGTTTTATTGGTTTTAGTGCGTTAGTTAAAATTATGCTCAAATATTGTGAAATGCCACATTATTTTCTTAATATATTCTCATTCATCGTATAAATAATCAATGGCTTCAAATGGTACTTTAGTATTACCCCATTTCTGTAGACATGTTATGGCTCGACATAAAATACTCAACCCATGAGAAATATCTCTAACTCTAAGCTTTAACAGATCACAGCTTCTGAGTTTGCTATCTATTAGATGAAAGAAAGGGCTAATCTGTGCCTCATCACTATTTGTATGTTTCTATTTGAGGGGATAGTGATAGTATTTAACAGAGGCTTTTATTGATAATAAACAGAGGGTTTATTGAAATGGAAAAGTGTTATTTGATCTGGACCTTGTGCCTATTTAGCCTTGCCCTGATACCAGGCGAAGCACTTTCCATTGAAGATGAACCATTCAGGGAATCGGTCATTATTTTTAACACCATCTGTGCAAAATGTCATGAAGCTCAATGCAGTGGTCGATTAAGTTTTAGTAACTCCTATCAGGCATCAATCGATCATATTGTTCGCCATTATGACTCGGCATCTGAAAAAAAATGGCTGCAAAAGGAGTTATTTACCATACTAAACCACATGAAAGAAAAGTGTGCCTATTACCCAGTCCCACTAAATGTTCCTCCCAACAGGATATGGGGTACTGAAACTCTCGAAAAAAAGACAACCCTGCGGGAGAGAAATTACTTCATTCCGATCGGCCCATTCACTCCCGGACACTACAATCTTGAAATAGAGCTGGCAAAGGATGCAAAGATTACCATGCATATTATCTCTGAAACATTCGAACTGGTTATTGAAGACTGCTACCAAACCAGTGGCCAGCGATTAGTGATCCCGTTTTTTATTGAAGAGACTGAGAATTACTATCTTCGAGTATACCCGCGGATACCGGTACAAATCACACAGCTTGCAATCTCTACCACTACCCAAAAATGAAATACATTTTGCCAGGAATGTACTCGCTTCTAGTAAGCACAGGGATATCAGAATAACAGGTAGTTTGGCTGAGAACATGGGGGAAGCACAGAAAAGGTATAAAAGGGCAGTAGCAGAAAAAAGACTACACAAGAGGGTAGTTTACAGACTGGTAATGACTGGACTATTTAGCTGTTGAGTAGCTAGTTTGTTGCTGAGTTATCTGGAAGAATTGGTATAGTTTATTTCTTGGTCAGGGTATGACCTGGTAAGAGACTCACAACCCTTTTCAAGCATTTACTCATCATCATCTGATATTACTTCTGCCTTACCCAGCTTAATAGCATTTTGCAGGTAAATTTTATTGAAAGACACTATTTGATTCATTGTGATATTACGAGTTTTCCATTTATCACCTTCATCGGAAATGATTTCAATAGTCATACCAGAAATAATAATTTTCTTACCAATCATTTTAGTCATCTATCGATCCGAACTATTCGAGCAGCACCAATTTTAAGGTTTATAGAGAAATGAAAACGGTAATGATAGCGGGTCAGATCACCAAAGCTATTCTTGCCCAGAGACTATTTGATACCAGTTACGATTATCTCTTCTCAGTATTCCACGGGTTACCATTTTATCAAGGTAAGTTTTGGCTTTATCTCGCGATAGCGTTTCTCCATTAAAATTAAATTTCATTACCGCATTAATCGATGGCGGGATTTTTTTATCCTCAACAATAGCTTTTAACAACCGCTGATAACACATTTCATCTGCTTCTTTAGTGGGCATATCATCCGCGATTAAACAGATACCATCTTCAGATACTTCCCCGCTAGGGCATAATTTTCTGTGTACAGAGGTACAGCCCAATGGAATGACGAAGAGTGTTAAGGTGGTTGCTACTATAGGCCCAAACAATAAAGAGATGGCCATGCCCTGAAAAATCGGGTCAAATAATATGGTTGCAGCTCCAGCCATCATAGTTAAGTTGGTTACCCAGATTGGACGCATTCTAATTTGCCCAGCCGTTGCAACTGCATGCACGGCATCCTGCCCGAGATACACTTCATTTTTCACAAAATCCACTAGTAAAATGGAACTTCTGACTTCTATACCTGCCAGTGCAATAAAGCCAATCATCGAAGTAGCAGTAAACTCGGCATTCATAATCCAGTGCCCTGGAATAATCCCTATCAGAGTCAGCGGAATGGGTGCCATGATAACGGCGGGCAAAATAAAATTTCTGAATTCAAGGACCAGTAAACCAAAGATGAGTACCAGTGCAGCTGCAAAAGCCAGTCCCATGTCACGGAAGGTTTCATAGGTAACCACCCATTCACCGCTCCATTCAAAACCAGAATGTAAATCATCATCAGGCGGTCCGGTCATGGTTCCGGTGATTTGAACACCATCAGGGCTAACATAATTTTTCAGCGTATCTTCAACTGATAAGATCCCATAAATGGGAGCTCCCAGACGACCTTCCATTTCACCCACCACGTATTCCATAGAACGTAGATCTTTTCGATAGATAACATTTTGTTCTTCAGTTTTGACAAAACTACCCAGCTCGGCCAGAGGAATCATTTGTCCCTGAGTAGAAGGAATCGGCAGGTTGGATAAACGTTCTATCTCACCCCTTTTTCCTAGCGGCATCTGAAGCACAATGTATTTAGGTTCCAGCGAGCCATGACCTTTCATATCACCTAACTGATACCCCCCCATGGCCATCTGGATATTTCGATTAATAGTTTCGACCCCGACACCCTGACGCAGAGCTTTTTCAGTATCCACATTAAACTGCCAACGTTCATAGGGCATAATCATGTAATTATCAGCATCCACCAGATTAGGTGTTTGCTCAAAAATTTGTGTCATATCAGTGGTAACCTGTCGCCGGGTTTTCGCATCAGGGCCATATATTTCAGCCACCACCGTTTGTAGTACCGGTGGTCCAGGAGGCATTTCTATTATCGCTATTTTTGCACCCATTGCATGAGCCTGTTCGGTGAGTAACTTCCTGGTGGACTCAGCAAGCTGGTGACTACTCCGGTCACGATGTTCCTTATCCATTAGCATGACCTGAATATCTGCATGCCAGGGCTCCTGGCGTAAATAATAATGTCTGACCATGCCATTAAAGTTAAAAGGTGATGCCGTTCCTGCATAGGTTTGCAAAGCAGTAACTTCGGGCACATTTTTACGTACTGTTTCAGCCAGGCGTCTGGCGACATTAGCAGTTTCCAGTAAAGCCGTTCCTTCCGGCATGTTAATTAAAATATTAAATTCAGGCTTGTTATCAAAAGGCAACATTTTTACTGTGACAGACTTGGTGTAAAACATTGCACAGGCAAGAAAAAACATCACAATAACCGAAATTAAAAAGCCCCAGCCTAAAAAACGATTTTTGATTAATGGCAATAATAAAGGACGATAAAATCCGCCAATCCTGTCCTGAATATTTTTTTCATGGACTTCTGCTTTCCTCAATGTATCTAACCTGGGTTTTAAAAGCAGCGAAAACCAGGGCGTAAAAACAAAGGCGGCAAACAGGGAAAAAAGCATCGCAACCGATCCCAGTACCGGTATAGGCCGCATATAGGGCCCCATCATTCCACTCACGAAACCCATCGGAAGCAGTGCCGCTAAAATGGTAAAAGTTGCAATGATGGTGGGGTTCCCCACTTCTCGAACGGCGTCCACAGCCGTTTCCAGAGTTGTTTCACCATTTCTCAACCATCGTCTGAATATATTCTCTACCACAACAGTTGCATCATCCACCAGAATACCGATAGAAAAGATCAGTGCGAACATACTGACACGGTTAATCGTATTACCCAGTGCCCAGCTTGACCAGATGGTAATTAAGATAACCACTGGAATAACCGTAATGACTACAACGGCTGGCCTGGCACCGATCGTAATCCAGCAAAGAATACTGACCGCAATAGCAGCATAAACCAGAGCTTTTAATAACTCATTGACCTTGTCATTGGCGGTCTTGCCATAATCACGTGTGATGGTGGCGTGGATATTATCCGGGATCAACCTGCCTTTCAGGCTATCCAGTTTAGCGATGACAGCTTTTGCTACGGTTACCCCGTTAGAACCTTCTTTTTTGGCTAGAGCGATCGTTACAGCAGGAATATCACTGGCGAGCTTTTCAGGATGAGTGTTATCGGCACCAGAATAAAAGGAAACCAGTTGTTTGGGTTCTGACGCCCCATCGATGATATTGGCTATATCACGCAGATAGATCGGCTTACCCTGATTCACCCCAACGACCAGCTGTTCAATATCACTGGCATTTTTTAGAAAGGAGCCGGTAAAAACTTTAAACGAAGTCGCTCCCTGCTCAAGATATCCAGCTGGGAACTCACTGTTAGAGGTGCGGATCGTTTTTGCAATCTGATCCAGGCTGATACCAAAACCAGTTAAACGCTCTGGTAAAACTTCAATGCGCAGCTGCTGTTTTCGGCCGCCTACAACAAAGCCCTGCCCTGCATTAGGTACTTCTTTTAAACGTTGTAATACTTTATGAGCCAGCACACGCAACTCGGAATCATAAACCCCTTCCCCCCATAAAGTCAGAGTAACAACCGGAACATCATCTATCCCTTTGGGTTTAACCAGTGGCATGGAAACATCTGGAGGTATTTTATCCATGTTGGATTGCAACTTATCATGCACCTTAACGATAGATGGCCCCATTTCTTCATTAACCTTGAAGCGTACCGTCACAATACCCTGGTCATGTTGAGAGGCTGAATAAATATGTTTTACTCCAGGAATTTCTTTCATCATGCCTTCGAGAGGAGCAATCGCAAGATCGGCCACGTCTTGTGCAGAAGCACCGGAATACTGGATAAAAATATCGATCATAGGCACCGAGATCTGCGGATCTTCCTGCCGTGGTGTATACATCAAACCAATCAGGCCGATAAACAATGCCGCACCAAAGAATAAGGGGGTCAGGGGTGAATCGATGAAGAAATTTGCAATATTGCCCGCCAGTCCCAGCCGGGGACCTTCCTCATGTTCAAGGTGAGGATGAGATAAGGCAGGCCTTCTTGAGACATGATCTATCTTTCTTGTCGATTTATTGTCAGCCATTTTAAATCACATATTTTGACCTTATTGAGTTATTTCTATACCGGAAGTAACAAAAGCCGGCGGTCGATCAAGCACACGTTCATTCTCCTTGACCCCATAATTAATAACGATTTGACCGGAAGGCAAAACATTACCGACTCTGACCAGGCGTAATTCAAGCTGGTTTTGTAGGTTAACAACAAAGATGGAAGGCAAACCACCCCGCTCGATTACAGCAGTAGATGGAACCAGTAAATGTTTTTTAGTGGTAGTGGTAGTGCCTGAAACCGGTATCAGGACTTCAGCATAATTACCCGGGAATACCTGGTTATTAGCCGCTAAAGTAAACTTAACACGCGTGGTATGCCTGACTGGATCAGAAGTAGGAAATATTTTACTGACCCTGACCTGAATATCCTGAGAAAGCCCATCGACACGGGCACTGATTAGTTGATTCTGTTTGATTGACTGTCTTAGTCGACCAGGCAAATCAACAACAATTTCTAATACTGTCAGATCCTCAAAGGTGAGCAGGCGTTGCCCGGGTTGTACCGTATCGCCAATTTCAATATGCTTGCTGACGATGACACCATCAAAAGGGGCAATACTCTGTGTATCCCGTATATGTGACTCTATTTGCTGTATTTGTGCCAGTGCCTGCTCCAGTGCATATTGAGCCTGACTCAACAGTGTTCGACTTGCATAGATATCGGCACCTCTTTCTGCACTATAGTCACGGATACCCATAACTTCAGACATTGGATTGGAAAATATCTGATCAAACATACCCGGCATACCCATCCCTCCGGGAGTTTGATTGGTCATTGAACGTGACTTAATTTGACGGTAAAGCTGTACATTGGCATTGTTGACGGCATCATAAGCTGAATAATACTGCGCCATAGCTGTCTGTCTTTTAGCCAGTAGTTCATCATCATTTATTTTTACCAGCAAATCACCCTGATCGAAATGATCACCTTCTTCACCTGATATGCTAACAACTCGACCTGGCATCTGGGCTGAAAAAACGACTGACTTATGGGCGGCAACCTTTCCACCAACAAATACACGATTTGCTGCAATGGACTGGATTTGAACAGGCACGATGGATAAGGGCTGGGGCTCAGCCGACTGGGTACTCAAGGAGAAAAAAGCCAATGACAACAGGGGCAATACATAAAAAAATGTTTTCATAGCACACCGTTTAAACAAAACCCCTCCAGAAAGACGGGTTATTTCACTTAGAACTCCGATGTGAACAGATTTATCGTTATATTGGAATGAGCCTAATCAATAATTCTGTAATAACTATTGATATAACCAGCAATAAAAATACCTGCAGCAAGCTGACGGGGTATTAAGTGGGATTCACCCGCTTCACATCGTTCAATATTTATTCGCAGCAAGCTGTGGGAATAGAACCCCAAGAGATTTAATTGAGTAAGTATTTTTTAATGATCGTTAAATGGCTAACAAAATAAAGAGACACGAGGACCTTAAAGACCTTGTTCTTTTGAAATTGTTGCTGTTTTGCCGTGAGGTCTGACAGGTCATCGGTTTGTGATTTAATGTAGGCATCGGCGGCAATCAAAAAACCTGCCGTACCCGCTGCTGGATCCTGAATGTTTCACCGGGTTGTGGTTTAAGGCAATTTACCATGCAGTTAATTAATGGGCTCGGAGTGAAGTATTGCCCGGCACCGGACCTGGTTTCATTCGCATTCTTTTCTAATAACCCTTCGTACAGATCACCCAGCCCATCACGCTTTGCATCGAACCAGTCGAATTGATCGAGACTTTTAATAATTTGTTTCAGGTGCCCTGGTTCGCGCAAGCGAGTGTGGGCATCGGTATAAATAGCCTGTATCAACTGGTCTTCATGAATCACATTACCTTCGGTGTCTCTACCGTTTGAAAGTACATATAAGATACGTTTGTATTCATCCAGTAGCACCAGACCATCTTTGTCATTTAAATCTGTCCAGCGGCAACCTTCGGGTAAAGGATGATTTTTAAGCTAGCCAGATTCGGTATTTTCATGCACCATTTTAATGAACAGCAGCAATACCAGTTCGGTGACGTATTCACTGTAGTTGATACCATCGTCACGCAGTACGTCACACAGGTTCCACAATTTCTGGACGATGCTGTTGTTTGTCATTGTTATCTCGGGTTATTCCTGATTTAAAATTTCAATATAAGCGCTATAAGCGAATACACGATTACGCTTTTGGCCAGTAATTTCTTTTACTATGCCTGACTGTTGCTCTAATACATCGAGCACTTTGCCCACGGTGGCAGCCGTTAAGCCGGTTAGCTCTATCAATTTATTAATGCTTGCAATGGGGTATTCAAACAGGGCATCTATGATTTGAGTGGCTGAACCTGCCTGACGACCTATTTTGGATAATGCGGCTTTATCTTTTTGTCTGAGTGCATTTAATTGCTGTGCTGTTTTTACAGCCTGATTAGCCGTCTCTGCAACTGCATCGACAAAAAATAAAACCCAGGCTTCCCAGTCGCCGGTCAGGCGGACCTGGTTGAGTCGTTCGTAATAAGTCTGGCGGTGTTTTTTAAAGAATACTGACAGGTAAAGTAATGGCTCAACAAGCACTTTAGCTTCAACCAGAATCAGCAGAATTAACAGGCGCCCTATCCGGCCATTGCCATCCAAAAACGGATGGATGGTTTCAAACTGCACATGGCTTAATGCCGCTTTTATCAATGGATCTGTAGTTTCAGGAACATCGTTAATAAAGTTCTCGAGATGTGACCAGCAATCGGCCAACACATTGGCAGGTACCGGAACAAAAGTTGCCTCATCCGGGCGATGACCACCCAACCAAACCTGGCTTTTGCGAAATTCACCAGGGCTACGATTAACTCCACGCCCTGAAGTCATCAAGGCTTGATGTATTTCAGTCACCAGCCGATAACTAATGGGGTGTCCCTCTCGTATACGCTTGATACCCAGATTTAATGCACTCACATAGCATGACACTTCTTGCACATCATCTATAGGGACACCGGGTAAAGAATCCATTTCATACAACATTAAGTCGCTTAATGAAGATTGCGTACCTTCGATTTGCGATGACATCACGGCTTCTTTTCGAACATAGCTGTAGAGAAATAGATGAGCATCTGGCAATAAACTACTAATAGCATCCAGCCTGCCTAATGCCAGCATGGCCTGATTAATTCGCCCCTGTAGTTTATTATCAACAGCCAGTGGAGGATTGGGCGGCAATGGCGCAGGCACAAACGCTTCGCATGCGATACCGCCTGCAATTGCGGGTGTGTATTGCCCTGTTAGTCCCCGATTCATACCTGCCCTGAATGTTTTGTTTTAAAATGAACTTAAAATAAGCTGAATAGTTATTATATTTTAACCGTTAAGTTAAAATAAGAAAGTTCTTATTTTAAGTTTGTTTTGAGTCGGTCTTCACCTGTCGATATTTAGCTGTTATTTAGACAGGTTATTGCTTTATGTCGATAGCATAAACACGAACCATGACATTAACTTGCTTCCCACAAATGTTCTCTCAGTTCGCCAAGAACACTGTCAAGATGACCAACCAGCACTTTATCTAACTGTTTAACACCGCCCTGAAATGCAGGCAGTTCATTAATAAACTGTTTATCCAGCACGACTTCATGCACTAGTTGCTTGGCCAAACGGTTTAACCATTTACGCTGAACCGTAGACCAGCTGTGTAATGAATAAATCATTTCCATTGCATGGGTAGAGCCCAATAAAAACTAATTGTAATCTTTACCAAGAACCGGCAAAGTAAACCATATGAATATTAAAGAACAGCTGAATGGAATCACGTCCCCAAATGGGCTTTTTCTACAGGTTCGTTATACGAAAATACATAATTGACTTTAGTATCAATAATGCTACTATTTAAAAATGAGTGGCATAGATAAAATCCTGGAACAAATGAAGCTAAACCCTAAAGGGGTTCGTTTCAACGATTTAAAGAAAGTATGTTCACATTATTTTGGTAATCCCCGCCAAAGCGGTAGTAGTCACTGTGTTTTCAAAACACCATGGCCAGGAGATCCACGCGTGAATATACAAAATCAGAAAGGTAAAGCTAAGCCATACCAAGTCAAGCAAGTGTTACTTGCAATTGAGCAACTGGAGGTAAATCATGACCCTAGAAACTGATAAGTACACCTATCGTGTAACATGGTCAGAAGAGGATGAAGAATTTATTGCTCTTTGTGCTGAATTCCCAAGCCTAAGCTGGCTGGCCGACAGTACCGAAAATGCATTAAAGGGTATTAGGTCTGTCGTAAATGAGTGTGTAGAAGATATGTGCCAAAGTGGAGAAAATATTCCAAAACCATTTTCTATTCGTAATTATAGTGGCAAGTTTATGGTTCGTGTTCCACCAGAAGTACATCGCCATCTTGTTACAGAAGCTGCTGAGTCAGGTGTTAGTCTAAACCGTATAGCAAGTGCCAAACTAGCACATTAATCGTATAATCGGGATAGGGAGCTACTCAAGTAGCCCCCTCCCACAGCACCGTACATACGGGTCCGTATACGGCGCCTGGCCAGGTATTAACTGAGATACTTCATCGGGCAAATCGGCTTCATATCAAGTGTCTATCGGGTCGTAACCGGAAGGTGAATTTTGCACCATAGCGTTCGCACGGAGATGAGTCCGATCTTTTGGAAATGTGCATTATTCAATCCAGCGTTGGTAGCCAAAGTCTTCGAGAGTCGCCAGTAGCTTTTACGCGATAGCCCCAAATTGATGGCTTCACGTTTTCTCACTCCTAGCTTTAACAGTTCACGGATTCTTCGCCTCGGTCTGCGCCACTGTTTCCAATAACACATTCTAAGCCGTCTTCTAATCCACCCGTCAAGCTCCACTGCATCATCGTACTTCAGCCCACATCCATAATGCGCCATCCAGCCCTGAGCATAGTGTTTCAGGCGAAAAATTCTCGACATAATGGATATCCCGGGACATCGTCGTGTGATGCTTTTAAGCTCTTGCTTGAACCCCTTTACTTTTCGTTCAAGGGTTCTTAACTTCTTGAAGTGGATTTGAAATCCGAGTACTGAACTTTGTTTGACAAGACCTACCTTGCTTTTACACTGGTTCACCTTTACCTTGAGCTTACGCTCAAGAAATCGTGTGGTGCTTTCCAGCACACGTTCACCCGCACGTTTTGACTTGACGAAGATCGCCACATCATCAGCGTAACGGATGAATTTATGTCCTCTTGATTCCAGCTCCTTATCAAGAACATCCAGTAGAATGTTACTCAATATCGGGGACACGGGGCTGCCTTGCGGCACCCCGATACGGGTCGGCTGTAACCGACCTTTTACCATCACGCCTGCCCGCAGAAAACGGCCTATGAGTTTCAGCAAACCTTTATTCTTCACTTTACGCGCCACCTGTACCATCAGTACGTCGTGGTTTACCGTATCGAAGAACTTTTCCAGATCAATATCAATCTGGTGGATATAACCTTGCCGGTAATACTCCTGGGCCTGTCTCGCTGCTTGTTGCACGGATCGCTTTGGCATGTAGCCGTAACTGGATTGTGAGAAAGTAGGATTAAACAGATCACCAAGTTGCTTTGCGATGGATTGCATAATCACCCGGTCTAACACACAAGGTATGCCGAGCTTGCGCATCCCTCCTGACTCTTTTGGAATTTCAACGCGCAACACAGGAGTTGGCTTATAGCTGCCGTCCAGTAGTTGCCGCTGGATACTCTTCCATTTGGGACGAACCCACTTGGGAAATCGCTCAATGCTGATGTGATCAACACCGGGCTTGCCCTTGTTGGAGCGAACCTTCTTCCATGCGTCGGCTATACATTCATAGGATACAATGTATTCCACCGATGCAAAATCGACTGGCGAGGGGGTTATGACGCGCCTATTATTCACGCTCCTGTTCGGAGCTTCCCAATAATCAGAGCTCACAATCATCTCCAGTCACACTGCCCTCAGACCTTTCCCCGGAATAGTCCCCGGGTTCTCGTCTTCGGCTGACCTCTACCCTGTTAACGCGCACCTTCGCAGGCTCTGTTCCACCACAATCGTTAGACTGCTTAGGCAGGTAGATCTCCCCGGGTAATGACACAATCTTTCTCTGCACTGCCACTGTATTTACCATCCCACAGTGATCTGGATGGGCTTCGTCATGTTGTGCTGACTCGCCCTGCGGTTCGGCCTGATACAGTTTCTGTGCGTAGGCTCGCAGATTTGCGCTCCGGCTTCCTCCCCACGCTCCTCACAGAGTCGCAGTTGCCTTCGGCTAGTACTTTTTAAAGTTATCATATAAGATACTTTCCAGATAATGTACAGGGGACTTTCACCCCATAAGATCGTGCCCATGCCGGGCACACACAAGGCAAATGCACACGGATTGCAAAAAGTGGCACGCCATTTTTGCTGTCGCAAAAACCGTTCCACTTTTTGCAACCGGTGATTTGAGGCGTTCAGGCTGTAGAAAAAGCCTAATTTGGAGTGGAATCTGGTAAAATAGCCTAAAAGGTTAACGAATCATTGCGATACCAAATTTCATACCCTATGATCACAATCAAAGTTCAATGGTAGTGATTAATTATCAGGATCAATTACAGCCAGGTACTTTCGAACACGCCATTCATTATCTGATTAAACATAAGCTTGATTTATCCATCTTTTATCCCAGGGTGCTCAAAAGCAGCTACTTTATCTTCTGTCTCTGAATGCCCCCAAGGGTATGAGTTAACAAAATGATCAATACTGTCATTCATACCACTGAGTTCAATATTATGCGCCACTTTGTTACGGAGTGAATTTAGTTTTATTAAAGCACCCCATAACCATGGTTTAAAATCTGAAGGAAAAAATGACTGAGCGAGACAAATTGCTTGGTAAGAAGTAATTCTTGCATCTTTTAATGCACTCGGGTTTATAAGTCTTTCGTCAATTATTTTATAAATTTGCTCTTCAATAAGAAGATGCCCTTTGAGAAGTACCAATTCTGTTTCTTTACCATGCGGCAATAATTTCAAGAATCGCCTGAAAGCATAAATTTGTTTTTTATTAACTTCTATTTCCATGTCATTAATCAAGAGTAAATTCTACAAACTCTCTGTTAACAGAGTTTTACGGAGTCTGCAAACACAGTATACGAGAATTGTTCAATGGCTCCAAATGGCAATAGAACCCATTCCTCTAAGATAAAAATATAAAAAAAATTTAAAAAACCAATACCGACCTCTCAACCTAGTCCCCCCCACCTTCCTACGGAAGGTGCCCTGGATTCGGATTCCGAATCCTGTGGAAGGGCTAGGAATAACTCAAGAAGTCCGTAACAGCTTAGACAACGTGATCAAAAGCATGGAGAAAACTGAAGTTGATGACGCCAGTCTTGATGTAACCAGGAGAGAAAGCAACGAGCTACTAACAAAGGAAAACAGTAATGAACAACACAAATAATTTAATTATTAATTTAGTTAAATACTCCTTGAAATTTGTATTTTTAATCAGTATTTTAGTTAAACGTTACTGCAATTTTCAAGACATGATCAGCGGTATCCCAAATGGCTGGGGTTTACTGACGCTGAAAATTCTGGGCTTGATAAATTGGGCGGTTCTTTCTAGACCTGGCAACGACAAATTAATGCCCCACTTAAATGGGGATATTTTTAATTGTGCGTCTGCTGGGTATCTGTTTATAAAATTCCCCGTATACGCGATTTCTGGAGGTTCCTCAAATGAGTGAATCATTAACGCGTAACTTCATAATTGAATCAATTCGAGCGGCAGAAGATGGTGCTGGCTTTTGGGCCACGTTATCAACTGAGTTCGCAGTACCTCGTGAATATGGTAATGAGATTTTAATTCACAATGGTTCCACAGTTGATTTAGCACGATCCACGCTGCCCCTTGTTGTTTGTCATAACACTGATGATTTAAATATTGGTATTGTCGAAAATCTTAAAATTGTTGGTCAAAAGCTGAAAGGATTAATCCGTTTTGGAAAATCTAAACGAGCTAAAGAAATCCTTCAAGATGTCAAGGCGGGCATTCTGATTAATTTATCAATTGGTTATCAAATACTAGAAAGTCACTTTGAAGGTGACGACCTGGTGGCAACTAAGTGGGCTCCACATGAAGTTTCAATAGTATCTGTACCTGCTGACCCAAATGCTGGGATTGGTAGATCAAAAAATAGTGAGAAAAAATTAATGAATACTGAAAAAACACCTGCTGCCGGTGCAAATAGCAGATCTGCAAGTAACCCATCCGCAATTGTACAAAAAGAGCGTGATCGAATTCGCGATATAACCTCAATTGGTTCAAGGCGAGGTATGGACGTAGAAGCGCAAGAATTCATTGAATCAGGTAAAAGTGTACAAGCATTTAGAAATCTGGCTCTTGAACGTTTAGATGATGAAGACTCATCAGCTTCGCCAGCCAGTCATGCATCAGTATATATGGGGCGACCTGGGATCGATTCTTCAGGATTTCCTGAGTTCAGTATTAAGCGTGCATTACAAGCCCTTAAAGATCCTCGCAGTGTTGATGCTGGTTATGAATTTGAAGTTAGTCAAGAGTTAACCAGGAAGCTCGGTCGGAAGGATGGTCATTTACTAGTCCCTATAGGCTACCCTAACCTTCAAAAAAGAAGCATGAATGTTGGTACGATTGGTGCTGGTGGAGCGGTAGTCCCATCAAATCTTCGTCCTGATCTTTTTATTGACGCTCTGACAGTAGAATCAGCAATCATGGACTTAAATATCACGACTTTCAATGAAACTGAGGGAACTCTTATTTTACCGCGAGCGGTGAGTAACCCGACTGCAAATTGGAATAATTTGGATGATGTCGATTCAATCGCTGAATCTGATGCGGTACTTGACCAGATAAGCTTTTCACCTAAGCAGTTAACTTCAATGACTACATTAAGTCATAAACTAATTATGCAATCTTCACCTGATGCTGAAGCGATGATTCAAGGAATGCTAGCAGAATCAATTGCGGAAGAACTGGATAAACAGTCAGTACAGGGGGATGGTGTTGGCTCAAAAATCACGGGCATTACAAATACCACAGGTATTGGCTCAATAGAGTATGCAAATGGTGGTAGTCCGTCATGGGCTGATATTGTTAATTTAGAAGCTCAGTTAACAACCAATAAAATTCGGTTTGGAAATACAGCTTACCTGGTCCATCCATTAATGGCCGCTACCCTGAAGACTACAGAGGTGGCTGCTAATACTGGCGTATTTATTTTGAAGGATGGAATGATGAATGGTCACAGAGTGCAGGTATCAACAAATGTACCGGCGACAACTGTTGTTTTTGGCGCCTGGTCTGAGTTTGTTTTGGCTACCTGGGGTATTTTGGCTTTGGATGTAAACCCTTACGGGGCAACTGACTTTGCTAAAGGTAATGTAAAAGTAAGAGCTATCCTTGATTTAGATGTTGGTGTAAGGCGTCCTGGCGCTTTTGCCACTCTGACTGAAGCGGTAGCTTAAGGAATTGGCGGGATTACTTTTCTGGCGTTTGGTATTCTCGCCATTATAAGGCGTCGACCAACCATCGACGGATATTACTCCGGGAGTGGCTCCTCTTGGCCTTGAGCTCCTACGTAATTACGCAGCTTTGAGCGTATCAAAGTAAATCATATTGAACGGGGTGCGCCACCACGACAGCCGCTCCCGATGCCTGGTAACAGGTGACACGCGGTTTTATTAATTTTTGGATTTAGTTATGCGGGAACATACAGAACACACTCATACAGACGATGAAAAACAGTATTGGGCCGTGCCTGATTCTGGTGTTATGAAATATATTGAAGATGAAGCAGCTTTAATGATTGCCAGTGCTAAAAAAGTCGCGGAGGCGAATGAAGTAGATCAGAAACAGGCACTTTGGCTTGTAATGACTCTTTATCAAGATTTTTATAAGTAAACCATCTATTCAAATTTAGTAGCTGATTGCCATATGCTTTCATAGGCTCGAAGCTTATCCGGAATTACGTCAGGCGAAACTGCAACTAGATAAGTTGGTTTATCTTTTGCGGCGTCTTTTATGGATTGCCCTGAGATCCAACCAGAATAACCATCAATAAATATAACCCTATCATGGATTTGATTAGATTTTTTAACCTCCACTACAGGCCCAAATTCTTCAATATACTTCTCTGCAGCCGGTTTAACGGCTTTGGATCTCTTACCGGTTAATAATCTGACTGTTACTTCTGGGTTTCGAGAATTAAGGTAATGACTAAAAATGGAAGCATCCAAGTAAGGGTCCACGATAAATATATTCTTTTCAGCAGAATTGATAATCTGATTTAGTTGCTGGAAGTATTTATATACTTCCCCTGGAGCAAAAGATACTGTGTCATCAGATCCCACTTCTAACTCTAAAGAAGCTATTTGTCTATATAGACCCGACTTTAATTTTTCATAATTATCAGGCCCAAATATCTGGCTATTAAGGCTATCCCAATTCGATTTGTATTGTATAGCTTCAATTGAAAATTTAATTTGAGAAAGCATAGCGTGACCTTGAGCAAGCCAGGTCAGGCTTTCCTTGGAGCCATTTATTACAACATCATGACTTGGGGCGCGTTCTAGGTGGGCTTGCATTTTTGCGAGTAACACCGATGAATCCATAAACTCTACCTCCTTAATAAATTATTGATACTGCCGGGCTTTGAAAAAAGTTACAAAATAAAATCATAATCATTTTTTTGTAAGAATTTTGTAAGGTCAGGCAAAAAAAAGACCTAGCCGAAGCTAAGTCTTTGATTGGACTACCAAATAAGTGGCGTCCCCAAGGGGATTCGAACCCCTGTTACCGCTGTGAAAGAGTGTTTTCATATACTTTACTGGACTTTACTGGACAACCTTAAGCTATTGTTTTATATTTAATTTATTGAATTTACGTCCAGTAAGATCCATAGTGGATCCGTAACATTTCAGGGACATCTGAGGGACATTTATATGGCGCGCGCAGCAAGAGACAATCGACTCAACAATCGAACCAACAGACTAAAACTGGATGTTGGCAAGCGATACTATCTCGCCATATCAGAAGGGCTATCCCTGATTTATCGTCGAACTGGGAAAAACTTCGGTACATGGTCATCGCGCATCAAGCACAGTGATGGTAAGGATAAAATGATTCGCATTGGTCCTGCCGACGATTACCAAGATGCCGATGGTGAAAATATTTTATCATTCCCCCAAGCGCAGGAAAAAGCCCGTGAGTACGCCAACGAATTCAACCGTCCTTCATTGTCTGACCATCAACTCACGACCGTTGACCTGGCAGCCGAACATTACATGGAATGGTTCAGAGAGAATCGAAAGGCTGTAGTAGATACTGAACGCACCATCAATGCCCATATATTGCCAGCCTTTGGAAACAAACTGGCCCCCTGTGTCAGGATACCTTTCGCCTCTAAAATTATTTATTAATCGTAAAGCGGGCGCCTAAAGGTGAAGAAATGCAACACAGATATTCAACAGAATTTAAAGAATCTATCATCAAAAAGATGATG
>Ga0209141_1000329_pt1 | contig 38486 bp, 30 predicted proteins | sample SaaInlLV_10m_DNA_2_FD_184676 | JGI IMG/M metagenome (GOLD analysis project Ga0209141, IMG submission 184676) | Marine microbial communities from expanding oxygen minimum zones in the Saanich Inlet - Saanich Inlet SI074_LV_150m_DNA (SPAdes) (version 2) | ecosystem: Environmental > Aquatic >... | reverse complement strand
AACCAGAATAAAAGAATCAGAATGATGGATCCACCTTAGTGAATCACGAAAGATGAGAGAAAATCGCATCTATACGGTGCGTAGCAGTACTCGATCTGCTGCTGCACTGGAGTTTTGAAAACGGCTCTGGTAAGTGCTCTTCCGCGAAGTCAATCAGCTCATCCAGAAGAAAGAAAGCGCTGCTACTGCTGATTCTCTCAGGGTATTTCTTTTCCAGAAGATAGCGAATCTTGTCAGTAGTGAGCTTGTATCTCATATATTCAATATCATCTGTTTTTATTTTGCCTGAACGTATTGCATGGCGGTAACCTCTGCCATCTGGGACATTCGACAAGAGATGAACAGCTTCATCAAGAGTGTATAGCTCTTTGTTGTCTACCTGCTTTGGAAGCAGGAAGCTAAGCTCACCAATACCATCATCCTTAATCCACTCTATTACCTCATCTTTGGTCAACGGCTCATGCCTAAGATCTGGATTAAATCCCTCATAATTCCATTGAACTGGATCTACCTTTTCTGGAAATGCATTTATCAATTTATTTACAGTACCACCTAACATTAACTCTTTTTGTTTCAGTGTATGGGGTGGTAAATAAAAAGAAGAGTTAGTCTGCTGTTCTTCAGACTGAGCTATAGATACCAGTTTAGCCACATGATAAAAAGAGAAATACTCCTTCTTTTCAAACAACTGCTTCATGTAGATATCTGAACGAACATCTTTAAAAAGTTTACCACCTAAGGTATGCATTATTTTTTTAATAAACACAAGACATCTCCTGTAATGCCTGCACCTGAAGAAATAAGCAGGGTCAGGCGGTCAGGATTACCGCTTTTCGAATGGCCGTTCTAGGCCCTGCTAATACTGATTATGCCTCCAACGGAAAAAGTCATCCACCACCGTTTAATAAAAACACAATATCTTGTGTTATTACTTCATAAAACCAGCATCACCCCCCATATATAGCCGGATGAGTGGGTGCTTTTGTAGAAAGCAAATTACATTTATTCAATTATTCGTTTGAATAGAATAATATAGTTTCACCAGATAATCGCAAACTTACCCCCGAAGTGATACCACTCTATTCTCTTCGTCAGCCCTCAGCCCATCCAAATAGTCAGACCATGCTTGCATCATCTTGATACGCGCCGCCATGTGTTGAGCATGGTTATAGATTGCCCTCACTGACCCCTCCATATGGGCCAACTGAAGCTCTATATAATCAGACTCCCACCCCTGCTCATGCAGAATCGTGGATGCCGTCTTTCTGAAACCATGTGCGGTCACCTCTTCCTTGGAATACCCCAACCGTCGAAGCGCTGCGTTGATTGTGTTCTCACTCATCGGCCGATCAAATGAGCGAACAGAGGGGAATATATAGCTCTCTGGACCACGATCTGTAGCCCCTTTTAACTCTTCCAGTATTTCTATAACTTGATCAGCCAACGGGACAATGTGCTCTCTCCTGCTTTTCATCGTTTCGACTGTTTTTCGCCACTGCTTACGCTCGAAATCAATCTCTCCCCAGGTGGCTTTTCGTAGCTCCCCAGGACGAATCAATACCAGCGGGGTAATCTTGAGCGCACACCTGACAACATGGGTACCGGTATAGCCATCAATAGCCCTGAGCAATGCCCCCACCTTACGAGGATCTGTAATAGCTGCAAACGGTTTAGGTACCGGCGGCTCTAAAGCCCCTTTGAGATCAGCGGTAGGGTCTCTCTCCGCCCTGCCGGTGGCAATAGCGTACCTAAACACCCGTCCTATGCTCTGCTTGATTCGATGCGCTGTCTCTATCGCACCACGACTCTCCACCCTTCTCAACGCCTTCAGGAGCACAGGTGGGGTAATATCATCCAGCTTCTCAGCACCCAAATATGGAAAGATATCCTGCTCCAGTCGAGTTATCAGGATTTCAAAATAACCACCAGAGAGCTTTGCTTTCTGCATTTGGTGCCACTCTCTGGCCACTGCCTCAAAGGTATCTTTCCCCGCTTTTGATATCTTCTCGACCTTCTTCACTTCTGCAGGGTCTACCCCATCCTCAATCAATGCTTTCGCGTCATCTCTGTTGTCTCTGGCCTTCTTCAAGCTGGTTGCCGGATATTTTCCCAAGGCCAATGTCTTGCGCTTTCCACCAAAACGATAATCGAGCCTCCAAAGCTTTCCACCTGAAGGGGTCACGAGACAATACATCCCCTTGTCATCGGTGATCTTGTACTGTTTTGTCTTGGGCTTTGCTTTGCTGATTGCTGCGTCTGTGGTGGACATAATGAGGCTCTCTGGTCAGCCAAAGAGAGGGGGCTTGACGGTATGCCACCCCTTTTGACGGTATTTCGGTTTACTGATTGTAGGATACCGTCATTTATACCGTCAAATACCGTGCTATTGGATGCTATCGTTTGCCATCATTTGCCTATGTGATTTTGTGAATAACCAACAAAAAACCCCATGAGTCAGTGACTTATGGGGTCGTTTGCTAGTGTTTGCATATTATAAATGGTGGCCGGAGGTGGAATCGAACCACCGACACGAGGATTTTCAATCCTCTGCTCTACCGACTGAGCTATCCGGCCAAATCTGCTTTGTTGTTCTTGCAAATGCAGGCTGCGTATTGAATCGCATCAGAGCTCTAGGGTCAAGTGCTTGGTGTAAATCCTTCTGGTATTTCCGAACCTTCGCCAAAAAAGAAGGCCTCCATCTGCTGCTCCAGAAATTTTCTGGATTTAGCTTCTGCCATATTGAGTCGGTTCTCGTTGATCAAAATGGTCTGCTGCTGAACCCATTGCTGCCAACCCTCAACTGAAACACTTTCAAATATTCGTTGCCCCAACTCACCGGGGTAGGTTAATCGCTCTAATCCTGGGGCTTCGCTTCCCAACTTCACACAATGCACCATTCTAGTCATACATTTTTCTCTTGTTGTAGCTGCTTCATTAATTTCTTTACCGGGGCTGGCTGACCATGCTCATGTAAACGATTCAATGCAACCCACTCCACCCCCTTGTGCTCAATCTCCAACTGATGATCCAGCTCAAAATAGAGCGGTGTTATCTGTAACCTGAAGTGAGTAAAAGTATGGATAATATCATTCCATAATTCAGGGTTGGGCAACTGTTTATCTTCAATAAGTTGAAGCCACTCTCCGTTTTCCTGCTCCCCCTCAAACTCCGGAAAACTCCATAACCCTCCCCAAATACCATTTTCGGCTCTCCTCTGTAGCAATACCATAGACTCTTTTGGGTGGTGAAGAATAGCCATATAGTTTTTACGCAGCGGTAATTTTTTGCTCGGCCGGGGGGATGGCAACTCATCTGTTCGACCTTTTATTTGCGCCATGCACTCTGCCATTAACGGGCAGTGCTCACATTGTGGTTTCGAACGTGTGCAGAGAGAGGCCCCCAAATCCATAATGGCCTGGGTATATGCCCCACAAGAACTCACCGGCATACTTTTTTCTGCACACTGCCAAAGCTGGCGCAGTACACTGCCAGACCCAGACCAACCCTCAATCTCATAATATCGGCTCAGCACCCGCTTTACATTGCCGTCAAGAATGGGTTCAGGAAGATCATATGCTAGCGATAAAATGGCCGCTGCCGTTGAGCGTCCAATACCCGGCAGTGTCTCTAGCACCAATCGATCCATTGGCAGAGATCCACCCTGCTCATTACAGAGAACCGAGGCTGCCCGGTGCAGATTTCTAGCCCTCGCATAATATCCAAGGCCTGACCAGTACGCTAAAACCTCATCTAAAGATGCTATCGAGAGGGTACAAATATCTGGAAAACGGGCCATAAATTTTTGGAAGTATGGAATGACTGTATCAACACGAGTCTGTTGCAACATCACCTCAGAGACCCATATATGATAGGGATCACGATCCTTCTGCCAAGGAAGATCTCTTCGACCGTAGACTTCTGCCCACTGTAACAAGGGCTGTGCAAACTCATTTACCATGGTTATGGAGTATAGCTTGGGACAACAATAAATATCCGACAATTTCACTTGTGTATTGTCTATAACTAAACTATAATACAAGCGTTCGTTAATAATCGATATCGACACCCACCTCCCTGGGAACGATATCCCTTCTATCCTCAACTGTTTGACTGTGTTTCGAAGCTACAATCAAACAGTTTCTGAAGGCCCGCACTAAGACAGGTTTGTCTAAGTCAACACGAACCCTCCAGCCCCTCACTCCTCCCATAGATGAGGGGCTGGACACTTTTTCTACATGATTTCAATATATTGTTTTATGCACTACCGATTACTATTCGGTTCTTGCCTTCGGCTTTTGCCTCAGACAAGGCTAATTCAGCACTCTTCAGTACACTCTTTAAATCATCCTCACTAACCACCTCAACCACCCCAATACTCAATGTAATCATCTCAACTGGGACGAAATCTTTCTCATTGACGGCCTCTCGAATACGTTTAGCTGCCCGCGTTCCCCCAGACCCTCCGGTCTCTGGTGCAGTCACTGCAAATTTGGCATCACCAATTCGAAACAGAATATCAGTATCACGCAACAGATCCTCGAGAAGCACCGCAAATTCAATTAATATCTTGTTGCTAATTTTTGTGCCATGAAGTTGCTTGATTTTATTGAAATCTTCAATTTCAACCAACAACATAGAGAGCTGCTGATGGTATCGACCGCGACGAACAAACTCATAACCCGCCATTTCAAAGAAGGCATTTTGGTTCAAGACCCCAGTGACTGGGTCGCGCAACCCTTCTGGCTGACTACCTTCTATTTTTTGGCTACTCGGATCTACTGAGATGGTCCCTGTCCCAATAAGCTGGCTGTCATTGTCGAACACAGGGAATTTAGTGGTATAAAACTGATAATCTCCTGCGCCTGCGTTAAAACGCTCCTCAAAAGTCATGACACCTTTCTGTTTCTGGACCTGAAGATCGCTCTGATTGCTTTTCTCTGCAAGCTCCTCGGTATAATCCCCATAATGCTGCTTACCAAGGATATCGATCAACTGAACATCGAAAAGACTCATCCACCTCTGATTAACCAGAAGAAAACGCCCCTCTAGATCCTTAAAACAGATCATTGATTCGGTATTGGTCATCAGTGACCGCACCATATCTCTGCTATTCATTTTCTGCGTTCATTGCCATCATTCAATTATTGAAAATGGAGCGGGTGATGGGAATCGAACCCACGTTTGAAGCTTGGGAAGCTCCAGTTCTACCATTGAACTACACCCGCACCGAGTGACTGATTGTCTGCTGAATAAACAGAGTCGTCAACCCTAATCATTGACACTACTAACCGATACAACGACAATCTGCTACTTTAAATAATAGTCCTTTTTAAACCCACAACAATCAAGCAATTATTATCCAATGGTTATCCTGTTAAATGGCGAGGACCATGTGCTCTCTAACGACTCTACTGCAGCAGACTTGGTTATCCAGCTAGGTCTTGCTGATAAGCGTGTTGCAATGGAGGTAAACCTCGAAATCATCCCGAGAAGCAGGTATGGTGATCAACCTCTTAAAGATGGTGATAAGGTTGAAATTGTCCATGCCATTGGCGGCGGCAGCAGTGACTGTTACTAGTGTAGCGCCCTGAGCTGTCCACAAGACCAACCAGAAGATAACAAAGTAAGGAAACAACGATGGCAAACAACGATACGTTGATCATTGCGGGAGAGACCTACAACTCTCGCCTTTTAGTCGGATCAGGTAAGTACAAAGACTTGGAGGAGACCCGTCTCGCAACCGAGGTGAGTGGTGCTGAAATTGTCACTGTCGCTATTCGACGCTCCAATATTGGTCAAAATCCTGATGAACCCAATTTGCTGGATGCAATCCCCCCGAATAAATACACCATCCTTCCAAACACAGCAGGCTGCTATACCGCAGAGGATGCTGTTCGTACCTGTCGGCTTGCGCGAGAACTGCTAGACGGCCATAACCTGGTCAAGCTAGAAGTTCTAGGAGATGAGAAGACACTATTCCCCGATATTACCGCGACCCTTGAGGCCGCAGAGACACTCGTTAAAGACAATTTTAAGGTGATGGTTTATACCTCTGATGACCCGCTAATTGCCAAAAGACTGGAAGAGATGGGTTGTGTTGCAGTCATGCCACTGGCAGCCCCGATTGGTTCTGGCTTGGGGATTCGTAACCCTCACAACATCAGGCTGATTATTGAAAATGCCAATGTACCTATTCTGGTTGATGCCGGTGTTGGCACCGCATCCGATGCGGCCATCGCAATGGAACTTGGATGCGACGGCGTGCTGATGAATACTGCGATTGCTGCAGCAAAAGATCCCGTATTAATGGCCTCTGCCATGAAAAAGGGGATTGAGGCTGGGCGTGAAGCATTTCTGGCAGGAAGAATGCCGAAAAAGGCTTATGCCAGCGCTTCATCTCCCATTGACGGCATGTTTCTGTAATAGCCCTGAGTCTCTTGATGATGGTAATTGCGGATAAGATGCGCCACATCCGCTCCTTTGTGCGACGCGAAGGGCGCATGACTGCAAGCCAGCAACGCGCACTGGACCAGCTTTGGCCACAATTCGGAATTGAACCCGGCCCCCCCATCGATGAACAACAACTCTTTAATAACTCAGCACCACTCCATTTAGAAATTGGATTTGGAATGGGTGATGCCTTGCTGCAGATGGCGCAGACTGCACCAGAGAACCATTTTTTAGGCATTGAGGTACACCGCCCCGGCGTTGGGCGTCTACTGGATGAGATAGAAAAAGGCACGATCAACAATATTCGTCTCTTTAAACATGACGCCGTTGAGGTGCTAACAAAACAGATCCCACAACAGAGCCTGGATAGTGTAATGCTCTTTTTTCCAGACCCATGGCATAAAAAACGCCACCATAAACGACGCATTGTCCAAGCCCCTTTTATTCAACTGGTCATCAGCCGCTTAAAAAAAGGAGGACTATTCCACCTTGCAACTGACTGGGAAGAGTATGCCGAGTGGATGATGGAGCAGCTATGTCAACACACCGCACTCAGTAATCGTGCAGGTGATCAAAATTTTTCACAACGTCCCGAGAACCGCCCTGTCACCAAATTTGAAAAACGTGGCCAACGACTCGGACACAACATCTACGACCTTCTTTTTGAGAAAAGATGAGCAACAGGATCCACTTATTTATGAATACTATTCAAAAACTGATTCGACGCGTTCTGACCGAGCACCACCCCTTTACTGCCGTGCTCTACCTTACCGGTTTTAGCATTGCACTACTGCTCTTTGTTAAATTGGGCATTGAGGGGGGTGAGGCAGATGCAGCAGACCCGGTTCGACACAATGCCCCATCGGCTGCAACGATTAATGCCTGGGACCTGCCCCCTTTTCCAATGAACGACATTGAAGGCAAACAACACCTTATTAGCGACTGGAAGGGAAAGGTTCTTCTGGTCAACTTCTGGGCAACCTGGTGCCCCCCCTGTAAGCGAGAGATTCCAGAGTTTATTGAATACCAAGAGCAATATGGAAGTGATGGTCTACAGATCCTTGGTGTTGGCATCGATGACCCTCAAAGGCTACAGCTCTCTGCCGCTGAGTTAAAAATCAACTATCCCGTGTTGGTTGCAACAGCCCCAGAGATGATGACAGTCTGGGGAAATCGAAATCAGGTACTCCCTTTCTCAGCGATTGTTGATCGGCAAGGCAGTATTCGCTACCTTCACCGTGGACAGCTTATGCCCATTACGTTTGAACGGCATATCAAACCGCTGCTTTATGAGCAATAGCCTCAATACAAACCTTCTGACCAAGAATAAACCTTAGGGAACCTGAACATGACCATCAATAACAATGAAAAAATTGTCATTCTCGGTGCCGGATTTGGCGCACTCACCGCAATCAAAACCTTACGCAAACAGAATTTTTCAGGGACGATTACTGTTGTTGCTCCACAGTCGGTCTTTGCCTATCTACCCAGCACAATCTGGATCCCTTCAGGCCTGCGCAACCGGAAAGATCTTGAGGTCCCACTCGATAACTTCTTTAACCGTTTCGATATTATCTTCCATCAAGGCACTGTAACAGGGCTGAATCAAGAGAGTCGTCAAGTAGTTACCGACCAGGGAAACATCCCCTATGACCGCCTGCTCATCGCTAGCGGTGCCCGTTTTATCCAGAAACTCCCAGGCATCAAGGAGCATGCCATTATCCCTTGTAACGGTATTGCTGCCGGTGAACAGATCCGGGATCAGCTTGCTGCAATGGAAGAAGGCACTATAGCCATGGGCTTTGCAGGCAACCCTAATGAACCGGCAGCAATGCGTGGCGGCCCTGTTTTTGAGTTCCTCTACGGTATCGACACACTTTTACGCAAACAGGGGCGTCGCAATAAATTCAAACTAATCTTCTTCAGCCCGGCTGAAGAGCCGGGCAAACGACTCGGACCCAAAGCAGTTAAAGGACTGCTACGCGAAATGGAGAAACGGGGTATTGAGACCCATCTCGGCCACAAGATGAAAGGCTTTACCAAAAATAGTGTCATCACCGAAGGTGGAGAATTTGAGAGTGATCTCACTCTGTTTATGCCTGGGTTAACTGGCCCAGCCTGGCTTGCCGAGAGCAATTTGCCTCTATCTAAAGGCGGCTTTGTGATAGCAGATCAGGGGGGGCGAGTTGAAGGTACAGAACGAATCTATGTAGCCGGAGATAGCGGGAGTTTTCCAGGTCCCGGCTGGATGCCAAAGCAGGCCCATATGGCCGACCTGCAGGCCGAAGCTGCCGTCAATAACATGCTCTCGGATATTGCCGGAAACCCACAACAACACCAGTTTAAGGTTGAACTAATCTGTATCGTGGACTCCATCACATCAGGCGTACTGGTCTACCGTAGTGAAAAGCGTGCCATTATCTTCAAGTCTCGCCTGTTCCACTGGGCCAAACTACTGTTTGAACGTATCTATTTGAGCCAGATCAGATAGCTTGCACCTCTATTTGGTGTACACCTCTCTAAAATGGAATCAAACTATTTTCACATAACAAACAGGCAACAGACTCTACGACCACATTGAAAATAGTGCTTCGATAATACATGCGCTGACTATTTCCACACTATTTCGGGGTCATATAGAAATAAATTGTTGCAGTAATAGCCATTCTTATGGAGAATAAGCCTATTCAACACTGTATACATTTGTTCTGTTTCATCACCAACAGGGGAAGATGGAGTAGATATACAACATTGGATATTAAAGGGGCATCTTGTGCTCCGAATAATAATGATCACAATTCGAAGGAGGATCACTTGATGCAACTGAAGACGTTTGCAGTCTCGGCACTCGCCGCTGCCATTATGGTCGGCTGTGCTTCACAACAACCTGCTGAACCCACTAAAGCTAAAGCCAAAGCTGCTGCACCTGTAGCTGCCAAAAAAGCACCACCAAAGGTAATCTCTGGTGCATCCGGCGCAATGCTTGCCAGTACCTGTGAAGGTTGTCACGGTACGGATGGTATTAGTGATGGGCCCGCAACACCATCCATCGCCGGAATGTCAGAAGATTATCTGGTAGAGGTGATGGAAGAGTTCCGTGATGGTGACACGAAATCCACAGTAATGGGGCGTGTAGCCAAAGGATACACCGAAGAAGAAATCGTTGCGATGTCTGCCTACTATGCAAACATTGAATATCGTGGTGCAAGCCAGAGCGCAGATGCGACAAAACTCGCTAAAGGTGAACAATTACACAATAAATACTGTGAAAAATGTCACCACGAAGCCGGCGGTGACGCAACGGATGATTCTGGAATCCTTGCAGGTCAATGGACACCTTATCTCCACTACACAATGGAAGACTTCATCAATGGGGACCGTGATATCAGCCGCAAGATGAAGAAGAAACTGGACCAACTGCTTGCCGATGAAGGACATGCAGGCTTGGATGCTGTCATCAGTTACTACGGTAGCCAAAAATAAGGAGGAGAGAACAGATGAGTACGAAACATTTCAACCGTAGAAACTTTCTGAAGGTCTCAGGTGGCACACTTGGTGCTGCCGCAGCAGGCTTCAGTCTATACACACCTTCTGCCTCTGCTGCAAAAGCACGAGTTGTTGTTGTTGGTGGAGGTATGGGTGGTGCAACAGCAGCCCGTTATATCAAAAAGGGAGATCCATCCATTGATGTCACACTGGTTGAGGCTAACCCAACCTACCATAGCTGCTTTATGAGTAATTTTGTTGTCGTTGGTGAGCGTAAGCTGGACTATCTTGCACATGGCTATGATGGACTGAAAGCCGAGGGGATCAACGTCGTATATGATCGCGTAATCGGTATCGATGACAATGCTGTTAAAACAGCTGGTGGAAAATCACTTCCCTTTGATCGCTGTGTCGTTTCACCTGGTGTCGGCTTCAAGTTTATCGAAGGGCACAGTGAAGAGGTCGCAAATACTACGATCACTCATGCCTGGAAGGCTGGTAAACAGACTCAAATATTCCATGACCAACTAGCCGCTATGAAAGATGGTGGCACCGTAATCATTGGTGCGCCTCGCAACCCGTTCCGTTGTCCTCCAGGACCTTATGAGCGTACCAGCTTGGTTGCCGGTTATCTCAAAAAGCATAAACCTAAATCCAAGGTTATTGTGCTCGACCCCAAAGACAAGTTCTCTAAATTTGGGCTATTCACAGAAGGCTGGAGAAATCACTACGGGTATGGTACTGATGACTCACTGATTACTTGGGTTAAAGGTGCAGAAGGTGGGGCGCTGGAAGCTGTTGATGCTGACACAATGACCGTCTCTGCGGAAATTGAAGAGTTCACGGCAGATGTAATCAACATCATTCCTGACCAGAAAGCTGGTGCAATTGCATTCACTGCTGGGCTGGTTGATGACTCAGGCTGGTGCCCGGTCAATCTACACACCTTTGAATCAACACTACGCAAGAACATTCACGTAATTGGTGATGCCAGTCAGGCCAAAGGAATGCCTAAGTCAGGTTATGCCGCCTCTTCAGAGGCCAAAGTCTGTGCTGCTGGAATCATTGCTCTGTTGAATGGTCATACTCCAGGGTCTCCTGCATACGTTAACACCTGCTACAGCGTCATCTCCTTCGAGCCGAAGGATGGCATCTCTGTCGCAGCAATCTACAAACTGCGTGCAGATGGCTCCAAGATACAGAAAATGTCTGGTGGCTTGACCCCAAGTGGTGACAAACGTAATGCTGCAAACCGTGCTAGAGAAGTCGATTATGCTTTGAGCTGGTATGAAAATATCACTTCAAATACATTTAATGACTGATTATTTCTAAGTCGCACAAAAAACCCCGGAAGTTCTGCTTCCGGGGTTTTTTCTGTTTCTGACTGTGAAAAAGCTTATTGCATTAATATACTCTCAACTAATGAGCCATTGCGGTAGTTCCACAAAAACACTCTTTTGCATTTGAAAGAATTTTCAGAACACTTTTATCTGCAACAGAACAGTAAATTCTATTCTGCTCTCTCCTTGATTGGAGGATCCCTGCCTTACGCAACACTTCAACATGCTGAGAGACATTGCTCTGACTTGAGCCAACCTCTTCCATAATATGCGTGACCATTTTCTCTTTTCCACCCACCGCACCAATAATCTTCAATCGTAACGGGTGACTAATCGCCTGCATTGCCTTGGAGACACGAACCATCTCCTGACCTTCTGTTGGTAAATTCATCTGTTCCATCTTCTCTCCTCCATGAAAAACAGGGGTTATTTTCACAGAGAAGAGCACCCAACCGCTATACGCAAAAGTACGTATTTTTATCAGAAATGACTAATATAAAACGAAGACAAGTTTACGCTGTAAGTTCTATCCTTGACAGAGAGCCCGTTTAGGTTTAACCCTTCTTTTGATACATCAGCCGACTCACTGAACGCTCTTCCCCTAGCAGCGGTGTAATCTGGTCTCGTATACGCTCTGCAACCTCTTTGCTCTGATAAACCCCTACCCGAATACGATAGAGCAACCTGCCCGCAAGTTCTTGCTTTTTAATATACCCACTTCTGAAACCCAGCTTTTGTAGTTTTTCTAGAAGCTCAAAAGCGTGCTTTTTATTCGCAACAGCATAGGTAGCGACCTGCACAACCCAGCCTTCTGCCTCCTTCCCCATTGCCTTATCAGTAGCCACCTTACTCATTTTAACTTTAATTTTCTGAGCAGGCTTTTGCTCATGAGGCACTGTTGATACCGAAAGGGCAGCCAGCCCCTCTTGAGCCCCCCGGTTACCTGGATCAACCGATAAAACTTCACGATATCTTTTTTCTGCAGCAGCAAGATCCCCTTGCTGCGCCAGTACAACAGCTTCATCCATCAGCTGCATCAGATACTCTTCAGATTCTGTTGCCTGCTCTAAGTCTCCAATGGCCACTTTTAAGGACTCAATTTCTCTCTCCAGGCCTGCCACTTCACTCTCTTTATAGCGCTCACTGCCACGCAATGTTTTAAATATTTCAATTACCTGCTGTGCTTCGACTGTTTTACCTATTTTTAATAGCGGGCGTACTTTTTCAAGCTCGGCATCCAGTAACAGTGCCCTCTCTTTTTTCTTTTGTTCAAGGTGTGCTTGCGCATGCCTGATGCGTTGCTCTTCCTCTTGCAACTTGATCTCTCGCTCTCTGCGCTCGACAGCCTCCATGCGTCTTTTATTAAACGCCTCCTGTTCCAGCTGCTGATCTTTCTGCTTTTTGAGAGCTGCCGCCTTATCTGCCAGTCTATTGGTCTCTGCCACAGAAGGGGAGACTGGGAGGGGGGGGGGCGCTGGCTTTGTTACTGCCGAGTAGTCCTCTACAACAACCGGGGATTTTTTGATGGTTTTGCTACTTTGGTTTAATCCACACCCTGCAACGACCATTGAACAGAGCAGAGCGCTAACAGCCATTCTGACCGTCACCCACACAGCTCTTTTTCTCTCAGCATCAAACATTATGAATTACGATCTCTATAATTTCAGTTAGACCTACTCTTTTTACTTTACTGCGTATCACTCAAACAACATCGAATAAAAGTAAGCAGAACGCATATTCTACTTGATTTTATTATATTAGCAATCTATAATATAGATTCTTCTGGCATGGTTTTAGAGAGCCATCCAGAAGACCGAAATAACCATACTCCTCCTTTGATGGTTATTTTTCTTGCCGCGGTTCCATAAGGATATGGGCCGCGGCTTTTTTATTTTCCATCCAGAACAATTACTTACAATAAGCCTATTAGGCAACTGAAGATAATCAGCTCCTTAAGGCTGAGTGGCTGCTATTCGCTGCGATCTCCGCCTTGATCTTGGGCGCTATGGACGTAATTCAAATTACCCAAGCCTGTTCAGAGGTTCCTTAGTCTACTCTATACCCAAGTTTCGCTCAATAAACGCCCTGACAAAGGACTCTGTCTGGGCACTTTGAAATCGATCAATCTCTTTTCCCTCAACAATCGCAACCACTGTAGGAAAACCCCGCGCTCCATATCGACCTGCAATCTTCATATTTTCATCTTCAGCTTCCAGCTTTGCCAGCATAAAACGCCCCCCATACGCTTCGGCCAGGCGCATCATCACAGGCTCTAATACCTTGCATGGGCCACACCACTCCGCACTGATATCCAGAATCACCAGACGCCGTTCAGACTCTTTAATAACAGTCTGTTCGAAGTTATCAACATCAACCTCACATAGCCAGGAAATCGCCGGGTAGGCACTCACTGAACTCACGCCCTAAAAGGTCTCTTCCAGTGCATCTCGATAGGCGCTGTTACGCGGTGTAGCCTCGGGCGTCAAGAGCAGGCAGTAACGCTCATCAAACTCATCACCATCAAGACGGTGGTAGATATAATCGATTGCCATATCTTCATCCGGGTGAATGTTCTCTGCACCGATATGTCCAAACAGCCCCGTTCTCTGCATAACCCCATGAATTTGTCGCTTCAGACCACTAAAGACCAGTGTGACCCCATTATCTTTCAGGCGGGAGACCAATTGATGCAACATCTCTTCTCCAGAGGCATCGAGCGAGTTAATGGCATCACCCACTACCAGAAAATATTTTACATCCGGGCGTGCACAGAGGGCCTCCAGAACTGCTTCTTCAAAATAGGAGACATTTGCAAAATAGAGCGAACCATCAAATCGTAGAACAACAATACGATTATCCTGGGGCAGGTCATGAACACGGATATCACGCAAGGTTCCATCCGCGTAACGACCCAGAATCGCAACACGAGGTTTCATTGTGGAGTAGAGATAGAGTCCCAAAGCAAGCAGCGCTCCAATCATAATGCCTTTATCCAAATGAGGTGCAAATCCCAGCGTTGCTACAAAGGTAACTACGGAGGCGACACCATCATGCTTATTGGCAATCCAAGCATGTTTGAAAGCCTTGAAGTTGATCAAACCAATTACCGCCATCATGATCACCGCTGCCAGTACCGCTTTGGGTAGATGGTAGAGTAGTGGTGTCAAAAAGAGCAGTGTGATCACAACCAGAGCCGCAGTATAAACTGAGGACATTCCGGTTTTTGCACCTGCATTAAGGTTTACTGCAGAACGTGAAAATGAACCACTGGCTGGATAGGCCTGAGAGAAACTGCCGACAATATTACCCAACCCCTGACCAATCAACTCCTGATTAGGGTCAACTTTATCCTTGGTCTTCGCTGCCATCGCCTTAGCAATTGAAATTGCCTCCATAAAGCCAACCATCGAGATTACGATTGCGCTGGTGAAGAGAATACCCAATACCTCAAGATTGATTGTTGGAACCTTGATAGTCGGAAGACCTTCCGGAATCGACCCCACAACGGCCCCACCCATCCCCTGAAAATCAAGCCCCCAACTCAACAGTGTAGTCACTGCTACGGCCATCAAAACACCGGGTAATTTGGGTAGATACTTCTTGGTTCCCATCATGATTACAAATGCCAGCACACCCATCACCAGCGTCTCCCAATGGGTCGCTCCTATCTGCTGCAAAACACCCCAGATATCTCCCAGAAAAAAATCTGAGCGCTCTTTACTGACCCCGAAAATCTTATTGAGCTGAGATAAGCCAATGACCATCGCCGCCGCATTGGTAAAACCAACAATAACCGGATGTGAGAGAAAGTTGACCACAACCCCCAACTTCAAGACACCTAACGTAAGTTGAAACAGACCGACTAACAGGGCCAGTAGAACCGCAAGTGGCACATAAAACTCAATTAACTGCTCTTGAGTCATCGCATCGATACTGCTGACTCCAATCTTGGGAAGCTGGCTTTGCAATGCCGCCCCCACTGCAACTGCTGTCAATAATGAGACAACTGCGACCGGCCCTGTTCCCAACTGTTTTGAGGAACCCCAAAGTGCTGCCACCATCACCGGTAAGAAAGATGCGTAGAGTCCAAAATAGGCGGGCAACCCAGCCAACTGAGCATATGCCATCGATTGTGGAATTAGTACCAATGCAACCGTTATTCCTGCAACAAGGTCCGCACGAATGGTTGCACCATCCATTGGGAACCAGGCCAAGAAGGGGAAAAATTGTTTTACCTTATCCATAAATTACATACCATTCAATTAGTTATAAAAAGTACAAACGATAAAAATCCCTGTATCATGGCGACACGAGGAGTGTACGGTTCTGCGGAAAGTGCGATATAATAGCAGGTAATCACTTGATATATCAAGAAGATATCAGAAATATCGCTAAGTACTGATATTTATTACCGAATTAAATAAACCTTGGATCTTTCAAGATACACTCCAATTTTCCCGCTACAGTAGACAAATCACAACCAACAACATCATGATAACCTTATGAGCGGCAAACCCTATTTACATCAGCAGCAGCTACCCATGGTACTCCTTTTGGCTATATTGCTGAACGGCTGCTCACAGCAGACCGTTCAATCAGTCAGCCAGCCTACTGTAATTACTCCAGACAAATGGGTCACCGATCAACCCATCACAGACATTGCAGACAATCTATCCACACCAAACAAGAGTAGTAGCTACCCGCAGCCGGTTAATTGGCTCAAAGAATTCAACTCTCCAGAGTTAAATCAATTAGTTACTGAGTCCATGACTCACAATCAAACCCTTCAGAAAACTATTCTTAATTGGCAGAGCGCGCAGCAAAGCACTCTCATTGCAGAAACCCATCTCCGTCCTACTATTGAAGGCGGACTTTCAAGCCAGCGCAGTCGCAGCCAATCTTCAACAGGACTCTCCTCCCAATCAACCCAGCATACACTTCAGCTCACCGCTCTCTGGGAGCCTGATTTATGGAACCGACTTTCTGACCAGCAGCGCGCAGCAGCAGTCCGGGAACAGGCATCAGCAACCGACCTCCGGGCGGCTAAACTCTCACTGGCGGCATCCGTCAGCAGAAACTGGTTTGCAGCTGTTGAGCAAAAACAGCAGATTCAGCTTTCACAGAAACGTTTACAACGTTATCAACAGGCTCTCGAAGTGATCGAGGCACGCTACCGCAGAGGGCTTACGGATGCATTAGACCTTCACCTTGCACGTAGCGAAGTGGCCCTTTCCAAGGAGCGACTACTCATCCAGCAACTCAACCTGAAACAGCAGCTACGCACTCTGGAGATACTGGTTGGACGTTACCCTTCAGCCACCATCACCGTGACTGACAGCCTCCCCACAATGAGTGCCTCTATTCCTGCGGGGCTACCCTCTGAACTACTTGATCGAAGACCCGACATTAACGCCAGCCATGCACGCTGGCAGGCCACTGTTTTCGATACAGAAGTTGCTGCAAAACGTCGACTTCCCTCTTTTTCTCTGACAGCCCAGAGCGGTACCTCAAGCAGTGAACTGAAAGATTTGCTCGATTGGGATCACCTGCTGTGGAATCTGCTGGGCAACCTATCCCAACCACTTTTCCAACAAGATCAGCTGAAAGCAGAAGAGCGGATCAAACTGATCAACCAGAAACAGGCTGCTACAGACTACGCAGAGATCGTTTTCAATGCCTTTCATGAGGTAGAGAACCATTTGACCGCAGAGCAATTTCAACAACAACGTGTCCACGTACTGCTTCAGGCTGCAGAAGAGTCCGGAAAGGCTTCGGACCTGGCGCTCTCACGTTACCAAAGTGGTCTCATTGATATCCTGACCCTTTTAGATACGCAACAACGCGCCTATGACCAGCAAAGCGCCCACCTCAATGCCATTGCAAAGCATATTGACAACCGCATACAACTTTATCTGGCACTGGGTGGATCTTTCTAGTGAACCGATTGATGAAAATTATACTACCGCTGATGGTGATTACGCTCAGTTTTGCCGCAAGCCGCTATCTCATCCAAACTGCGCCAGAGACAGAACGTAAACCCGCCAAAGCAGAAAAACCGATTGTTAATGCGGTCAAGCTGATCACAGAGGACTACCCTGTCACTCTCCACAGCCGTGGCACCATTACTCCAGCGACTCAAACAGCGCTGGTCGCTGAAATCAAAGGGCGCATCACAACCACCTCACCCAATTTTCGCCCCGGTAGTTTTTTTCAGGCGGGAGAGATTCTGCTCACCCTCGACCCTACCGACTATCAATATGCCGTCACCATCGCTCAGGCTGAACGCTCTCAAACTGTACTGGCACTCGAAAAGACTCGTGCTGAGGCCACCCAGGCAAAACAGAACTGGGAGCAGCTATCACTCAGTGGTGTACCCACAAAGCTGACTCTCTATCAGCCACAATTGGCCGAGGCACAAGCCAAACTGGCCGCTGCAGAGGCTCGTCTGGCGCAGGCAGAGCGTAACCTGGAACGCACACAAATTATTGCCCCCTATGCCGGCAGGGTACTCGAGCAGCAAGTCGATCTAGGACAGTTTGTAACGGTCGGGACACCTCTCGCCACACTCTATGCCACTGATCTCGCAGAAGTACGGCTACCGGTCACAGATCGGCAGGCACGCTTCATGACACTCCCCGAAACGGGTTACCATCCCCAGGTGCGTCTCACCACAAGCAGTAGCGACACCGCCTGGGAAGGCACACTCATCCGTAGTGAGGCCACCCTTGACCCACGAACCCAGCAGCTCTATCTGGTGGCACAGATCCCAAACCCCTATCAATCTCATAAGCAACGCCCCGCCCTGAAAGTTGGTCAGTTCGTGCGCGCAGAGATCGAAGGTATCACTCTTAAAAATACTTTTAGAATTCCCCGTGTTGCTGTACGTAGTGGCAATGAGGTCTTAGTAGTTGATGCAGAACATCGCCTTCAGCGCAGAGAGATTAAAGTTTTGTGGCAAGAGACAGATCAACTGGTGATCTCTTCCGGTGTCAGCCATGGAGAGCAGGTTATAACCACCTCTCTACCCTATGCACCTAATGGTATGCAGGTAACGGTCAAAGACGAGGTCAAATAGATGTCTGATCGTGGCATTATCAGTTGGTTTGCACGCAATGAGGTTGCCGCAAACCTATTGATGGGTTTTATTGTAGTTTTGGGACTCTGGTCGCTCTCGGATCGGATCATCCTTGAAGTTTTTCCCCAGTTTGAACGTGACCGGATCAACATCGCCACCTCCTATCGAGGCGCAAGCCCTGCCGAGATCGAGAAGTCCATTCTGCTACGCATTGAAGATGCAATTGCAGGGCTTGACGGTATCACTGAAATCTACTCCACTGCCTTTGAAGATGCTGGCGTGGTCACTGTCGAGACCGGGGCAGGTCGTGCCCGTTTGATACTCGATGATATCAAAGGTGAAGTGGATGCCATCAATACCTTTCCATCTGAGGTCGAGCGTCCGGTCTATGCCGTTCAAGCCTTCCGCAGGCAGGCAATCAGTGTTGTGGTCACCGGTGATCTTCCAGGCAAAGAGCTCCATCAACTTGGGGAGCAGGTGCTGGATGAGCTTACTGCACTTGCAGATGTCAATCTGGCAGAACGGGTCGGCATTCGGCCCTTTGAGATTCAGATTGAAGTTGATGAGTACACCCTTGCCCAACATAATCTCACCTTTAATGATGTAGTGAAAGCGATCCAACGCCACTCAACTGATCTTCCTGCCGGCACGCTCAAAAGTGAGAACAGTGAGATCGTTTTACGAACCCAGGGGCAACTCTATAGTGGTGAGGAGTTCTACGCCATCCCCATCCGCTCCTATCCAGATGGTACACAATTGACCTTGCGCGAAATTGCAAACATTGAAGATGGGTTTGAAGAGACCCCACTGTTCTCGGAATTCAATGGAAGACCCGCAGTCATCATCGATATCTTCCGCACCGGACAGCAAAATGTACTCGACGTCAGCCGGGCAGTTCGTGGCTACATTGCAGAGAGTCATAGCAAGATGCCTGAAGGGGTCTCGCTGGGTTACTGGCGTGATCGCGCCCGTATCGTGCAACTTCGTCTCAATACACTGCTCAATAGTGCCTGGCAGGGTGGATTGCTGGTCTTTCTCTGCCTCACGCTCTTTCTGCGCCTCTCAGTCGCATTCTGGGTCTGCGTGGGAATCCCCATCAGCTTTTTGGGTGCCCTTGCTTTACTTCCGGAAATGGGAGTCACACTCAATATTATCAGCCTCTTCGCCTTTATTCTGGTGCTGGGTATTGTGGTCGATGATGCCATCATCACCGGAGAGAATATCTATACCCATCTGCAGCGGGCAGAGTCCTCGATTGATGCCGCCATTCAGGGGGCGCGCGAGGTAGCCGTACCCGTAACCTTTGGGCTACTGACCACGCTGGCTGCCTTTCTGCCACTACTCTTTATTGAGGGCCGGCGTGGTTCACTGTTTGCCCAGATTCCAATGGTTATTATTCCGGTACTGCTCTTCTCCTGGACCGAATCCAAACTAATCCTGCCCGCACACCTGCGCCATATCCGTATGAGGCATCAACAACAGAGGGGACTACTGACCAGAATTCAACAGGCCATTGCCGATGGTCTTGAGCGGGCAATCCTGCGTTACTACCGGCCCTTGCTGGAGCAGGTGCTCAAATTCCGTTACCTGACCTTTGCGCTGTTTATTGGCTTCACCCTGATTGTGGTCAGTTTTGTCATCAGCGGTCGCTACGGCTTCAGCTTCTTCCCCAAGGTACAGAGTGAGACCGCGCGCGCCACACTTACCATGCAACCCGGAACCCCCAGCCATGTAACCGAGCGCTATATACGCTCAATTGCCGAGGCTGCAGAACAACTGCAACAGAAGTACCGCGACCCTGATAGCAGTGAATCTATCATCCAAAACATCCTGCTGAGCGTTGGCTGGAAGGCGGGCAATATGCATAACCGGGATAGTGCCGGTAAGCCTGAATTGGGTCAGGTAAGTCTGGAGCTGACCCCTCCAGAAGAGCGTACACTGAGTATCTCCACCAAAGAGTTGGTTAAACAGTGGCGTAAAGCTATTGGAAAAATTCCCGGCTCAGATGAACTCAACTTCCGGGCCGAAATTGGTCGCAGCGGTGACCCCATTGATATTCAGTTAACAGGACATGATTTCCCCACGCTGGGCAGGGTGGCTGCGCAAATACGCCAGCGCCTTGCGGAATATCCTGAACTGTTCGATATTCAGGATAACTTTGAGAAGGGTAAACCGGAGATCCAGATCTCACTCAAACCTGAAGCTGCCAACCTGGGCATTTCAACACAAGAGTTGGGGCAACAGATTCGCCATGCCTTTTTTGGTGCTGAAGTACAACGTATCCAACGCGGACGTGATGACGTGCGGGTCATCGTCCGCTACCCGAAACAGCAACGCAGCTCTATTGAAACACTGGAGATGATGAGAATCCGTACTGCCGATGGCAGTGAAGTGCCCATTGGTAATATTGCCCACTTTACCCATGGTCGCTCATTCTCTGAAATCACCCGCATCGACCGTAAACGGGCCATTAACATCACAGCAGATCTGGATAAAAAGAAGGCTGACACCAACAAAATCCGACGCGATCTCGAACCATTCCTCAAACAACTGGAACAGGAACACCCCGGAATAAAGAGCAGCTTTGAAGGTGAGCTACGCGAACAACAACGCTCTTTTGGTAGTCTGCTGCTTGGAACCCTGCTCTCGTTTAGCATGATCTATGCTCTACTTGCGATCCCGCTACGCTCCTGGAGCCAGCCCGTTCTGGTAATGCTGGTAATTCCTTTCAGCATCGTTGGCGCGCTACTGGGTCACTTTGCATTGGGGATGAATCTCAGCCTTATCAGTATCATGGGGATGTTAGCGCTTGCTGGTGTGGTGGTAAATGACAGCCTGATTCTGGTGGAGTGGATCAACCGCAAGGTACGGGAAAAGATGACCTTGTTCGAGGCTGTTCGAAGTGCCGGTGTTGCCCGTTTCCGCCCCATCCTCCTCACATCACTCACCACCTTCTTTGGCCTGACACCGCTGATCCTGGAGAAGAGTACCCAAGCACAATTCCTGATCCCCATGGCCGTTTCACTCGGTTTTGGTATCCTCTATGCCACCTTGATCAGTCTGCTGCTAATTCCTGCCGGTTACCTAATTCTGCAAGACATCCATCAGCTCCTTAATTTGAAGGATAGTCGAACTATTGATAATTCAGACGGATAAGTTTTGAATTTTTAGTTCGATTAAGGATATACTTGATTACAACACACAGTTGCCTGTGTGCCATGCAATTTTATAGACATTTATAATAACGAGAACAGAAAACTATGAAAACGCTATTCCTCTCTCTAGCAACACTGCTATTTCCTACTCTGAGCTGGGCCTCTGGTGCTGCGGGTGGTGAAACACTCGATCTGACAACTGAAACTGTAGGCATCCTCTCCATCATCATCTTTTCACTGGCCTATGTGCTGGTAATGGCTGAGGAAGTAACCCATCTACGTAAATCGAAGCCCGTACTATTGGCCGCCGGTGTAATCTGGGCAATGATTGCTGCGGTCTACGCCACACACGGAATGCCTCATGCGGCAGAAGTCGCGGTTCGTCATAATTTCCTGGAATTTTCAGAGTTGATGCTCTTCCTTCTGGTTGCCATGACCTACATCAACGCCATGGAGGAGCGCCGAGTATTTGATACCTTACGCTCCTGGCTGATTGCCAAAGGGTTCGGCTTCCGCAAACTGTTCTGGATGACCGGCATCCTCGCATTCTTTATCTCACCCATTGCCGACAACCTCACAACTGCACTACTGATGTGTGCTGTAGTGCTTGCCGTTGGGGGTGATAATAGTAAGTTTGTACTGATGGCCTGTATTAATATCGTAGTTGCTGCCAATGCAGGTGGGGCATTTAGTCCATTTGGTGACATCACCACCCTGATGGTCTGGCAGAAAGGGATTGTTGATTTCGGCACCTTCTTTGCCCTGTTCATCCCATCGGTAGTCAACTTTATTGTCCCGGCATCGATCATGCACTTCTACATCCCCAATGAACAGCCAACGGCAAGCGATGAAGTGGTGGTAATGAAGCGTGGTGCTAAACGAATTATTGTGCTGTTCCTGGCAACCATTGCTACTGCAGTGAGCTACCACAACTTCTTCCACCTGCCACCGGTAATTGGCATGATGACAGGTTTGGCCTATCTACAGTTCTTCGGCTTCTACCTCAAGAAGACCCATGATGTTGATGTGGCAGATAGTGGTGAACATGCTAACCGTATGGACCCGGCACTGCCATTCGATATCTTCAACAAGGTGGCCCGTGCAGAGTGGGATACCCTGCTCTTCTTCTACGGTGTTGTACTGGCAGTAGGCGGTCTTGGCTTTATCGGCTATCTCTCGCTCGCCTCTGAGATCATGTATACCGACTGGGGTGCAACCAATGCCAATATTATGGTAGGTGTACTTTCAGCAATTGTTGATAACATCCCGGTCATGTTTGCAGTACTCACGATGATGCCTGACATGTCAACCGGACAGTGGCTATTGGTCACGCTGACGGCTGGTGTCGGCGGCAGCATGCTCTCCATTGGCTCTGCCGCTGGTGTTGCACTGATGGGGCAAGCACGGGGCAAGTATACCTTTGGTGGTCACCTGCGCTGGACACCGGTGATTGCACTGGGTTATGCCGCCAGTATTTGGGTCCATATGATCGTGAATGAACACTATTTCTCGATACCACTGACCACCCAATAGACTCGTCTTTGCTTTGTAAAATAAAAGGCCTCTGCTCTCAGAGGCCTTTTTTATTCTACAATCACAACATTTCATTTTTCTCAGGGATTAACGATGCGTCTTTTTCAGCTTCTTGTTGCCAGCTTCGCTATACAACTACTCACCGGTTGTGGACTACTGGATGGTAAATTTGCCCTCAGAGATCAGGATGCCTCTCTACTTCAATCCTCTATTGATCCACAGCTGCAATACGCGGTGACTGAGGAGACTGAGAGAGTGTTCCTGCAGAGATTCAGAGCGACCTTTCTGGAGCAGTTTCAGAAACTGAGCCAGTATGGCCCTTATCGAAAAATAACTCAAAGAGACCGGCTTAGCCGCTGGATGGAGGGAGTTAAGGCCACCCCCGTCAGCGGGGACCCTTTTGCATTCAACATTGAATACCGTACCGGGCAACAGGCAAAAAGCAGTGCCCGACAATCCTTCTTCACAACAGTAAACGCTCAATATAGATTCAAACTCACCTATTCTGACCGTAAACACTCCCCCATTCCCAATAGCCTGGTCACCATTCAGGTGATCCCGACCTCTCCTCTCATTGTCAAAAAGGACATCGGACCTGACTGGATTCAGCTTGACCCTCTCGATACTCTGGATCAACTCGCTGCAGATATTGAAAAGACCATCCATAAAATTAGCCCAAAAATTCGACACAAAGAGACCGTATGGGTGCTGGCCTACTCATCAAACAGTAAAAAAGAGATTTTAGAGCGCTTTAACCATGCGGGAAAACGCTCGGATACAAACAGTGGTTATCGTTATCACTTGATGAACAAGCAATTGCGCTATCCGGTCCATTTACGGTTCATCAACCAGCCCAGCGGATTCTCCAACGTGCTCTACTCTTTCCCGGTCAACTCAACTCTCTACCCCAATGGAAACAGCCAACACGACCATCAACTTGAAAAGAGACTACAAGGTTCTATCGAAAACCTGATTGGCGGTGTCGTCAGCCATGCCAATAGAGAGGTCGTGAAGCCGCTGGTAAGGAAACAGTGGTAATACAGCGAAAACAAAACAGCCCAGAGAGGCCCCTTAATAGCGAACAGTCTCTGATCTCTCATGATTAGAACATGCAATCAACATTCGGCCATGCTAATATAGCGCGCTTTATTGCCCCCAGTTTCTGATACCTACTGAACAACTCTTATCTGCCATGCCTCTTCTGACCCTACTTCTGCTAACACCAATAATTGGTGCAGGGTGGATTCTGGTACAACGAGGTAAACCCCAACGGCAGCGCTATGCAGCACTCTTTTTCTCTGGCCTCACGCTACTGATTGCACTCTATATTCTGCTGCAATTTAACCATGACAGCAGCGCACTGCAATTTTTTGAATCCGTGGTCTGGAACGCCCGAATGGGTACCTCATATGCCGTTGGTGTTGATGGAATTTCACTGCCAATGGTACTGCTTGCTGCACTACTCGTATTTGTCGCAATACTCGCCTCAACTGCCATTCAAGAACGGGCACAGAGCTACTATGCACTGATCCTGTTTCTTGAGTCTGCCATGATCGGTGTTTTCATTGCTCAGGACTGGGCGCTCTTCTATGTCTTCTGGGAGCTAACCCTCATTCCTCTCTTCTTTTTGATTGACCGTTGGGGAGGTCAACGTCGCAGTATGGCAGCACTGAACTTTGTCCTCTATACCATGGGTGGCTCAGTCTTTATTTTGATCAGTCTGCTGGTGCTGTTTGATGCAATGCCAGACCACTCATTCTCCATGGTCGCAATGGCAGAAACGGCTCGAACCCTCCCCCCCTCGACTCAGCTCTTCCTCTTTCTTGGGTTCCTGGTTGGCTTCGGGGTGAAGATGCCGATCTTTCCTCTCCATGGCTGGCTTCCGCTGGCACACGTTGAGGCACCTGCCCCCATCAGTATTCTGCTCTCCGGGATTCTATTAAAGATGGGTGCCTATGGATTGATCCGTGCTGCCTCCATTCTCCCCAACGCTATTGCTGAGCTCCAGCCCCTACTGATGGGGTTGGCACTGTTTGGGTTAATTTATGGTGGACTGCTGGCCTGGCGTCAGAGCGACCTCAAGGCAATGGTGGCCTACTCCTCCGTCAGCCATATGGGCGTAGTGCTGTTTGGCATCAGTACCATGAATATCGCTGGTCTGACCGGTGCACTGTTTCAGATGGTTGCACACGGACTGGTTGCCGGTGCCCTCTTCCTGCTGATTGGGCTACTCTACCAGCGCACACATACACGTAATATCAATGACTACCGTTCACTGATTGACCATGCCCCCCGCTTTACCTTGTTTACCACGATAGCTCTATTCAGTGCGATTGGCATACCGGGAACTGCCGGTTTTATTGCTGAATTCCATGCCATTGTGGGCGGTTTTGAACGCTGGGGCTGGATCACCGTTCTGCTCAGCCTCGGGGTGATGATCAGCGCATCCTATGCCATACGAACCATCAGCGTACTCTTCACCGGCCCCTCAAGCAGCCGCATGGCACAAGTGGCTGACTTGAGCCGAGGTGAATCCAGTGCCGCTGCACTACTGGCCCTGCTAATACTCTGGCTGGGGTTCTTTCCCGCCTCAGCGCTACAGATGATGGACCGCTCAATAGAGGGGGTGGTACCGGCAACAAGCGTATTGATTTCTATCTCTGAGGTGGGTTCAAAATGAGCCAACACAAGTCCTCAACAGCGAAAAGTAATCAGGAGATGAAGCAGGCGATCCTGGATGCCATTCCTCATCTTGAGCACATCCTTCCCGGTCAGGCACCGATCAAGGACTTTGTACACCACAACACGCTGCACGGCTATCAGCACCTCCACTTTACAGAGGCACTCAAAACTTCTCGCGAACGTACCGGTGCCCGTGGTTATGAAACCGATGAACAGTACCGTGCTTATTTCCAACAGGGGCGAATTGATTTAAGCGATCTTGAAGCAGCATTGGAGCAGTCCAACCGTAGCAACCCGGAGCTGGAGCCAGATCGTCTGTTATTCCAGATTGGCGATACCCCTTATACCCAAAAAGAGGTACTGATACAGGCACTGATACACCCGCTGAAACCAATCACCGCCTGTAAACTGGCCTGGGAGATTGAGGAAAACAGTATACTCAACCAGTTTCAGTCCGATGTTCCTGAAACAACACGCAAGAAACTGCTCGACCATTTTGGTAGCAGTGATGAGGCGGCTGCCATCCAGGAGTTATGGCGTGCCATTCTGGAGAAGATGTCCCTCCACCACCTCGCTGTACACCCGGAAAATCTGCTGGATCTCTCCCCTGAACTGGCTGAACAGCTGATTAACCAGCAGAAAGAGAATACAGACTCCTCTGAACGCTCTCACAGTCTGGCTCGACAGTCATCCGTTCGTCTCTATAATGACTTGGTTGAACGGGTAGGTCAGGACCTGACACTGCGTGGATTAATCAAAATATTGACCGGCCGGGATGTACTCAATAATATCCGTCCACTACTCAGCCAACAGATTGCCAACTATCTGGATCAGGGTATGTCGGCATGGCATAGCACCGCTCAAAAGCAGGGCTTTTATCAGGTCTGGTATCAGAGCGCTCTGCTGGATAGTGGCTGGGTCTTTGATGACCTGCCGGAGTGGCGTGATGAGTTGGAAATCCTGCCCGATGACCCTCTCGACACCATCATCGTCATGTTACGACGTCTGGGACTTGAACAGACACACTGGATCCGCTATCTGGAGCAGTTGGCACTGGAGATCCCTGGCTGGTCTGGAATGTTTCTCTGGCGTCACCTCCATCCTGGTTATGAAGAGCTGACACCCCATAAGGTCGAGATGGTTGACTATCTGGCGGTTCGTCTGGTGATGGAGCGACTGTTTACTCAACGTGTCTGTCGTGAGGAGTGGCAGCTTGAAGCCAATCTAGACCTGCTGCGCTGGTATTTTCACCGACGCAGCTCAGACTTCTATGTCCGCTACCACCTCTTTAATGAGATGCTTCCGGAGTATCTGGTAACTCATGCACAGTCACTGGCAGAACACGCACCCGTCTCTCATGAAGCATACGAACAGTGGAAAGAGCTGGCAGACATCATCTGGACCTGGAAACAGAGCGCCAACAGTGATCAGGAAGAGGGGTTCAGTGTCTACCGCAGTGGCTGGCGGCTGTTTCGTCTTGCACAACATCTGGGCCTTACTGGTGCAGAGATCATGCAACTCAATGTCGCTGAGCTAACCTCAATCTGCGACACCATTGCCTTGCTGACCGAAGATCAACGTGGCTGGATCTGGCTACAGGCCTATGAGCGCCACTATCGCGAATCGTTCCTCAATGCGGTTGTTGAGAACCACCAGCGTGGTTTATGGGGTCAACGCAACGTAAAAAATAGCGATAACACCGTCACAGAGCGCCCCAGCGCCCAACTACTCTTCTGTATGGATGACCGTGAAGAAGGGTTGCGCCGCCATCTGGAAGAGCTCGATCCCACCATTGAGACGCTCGGTGCAGCCGCCCATTTCGGGGTACCTCATTTCTGGCAAGGGGTTGATGATCAGAAGCTAACCGGGCTAACCCCTGTAGTTCTGGTCCCCAGCCATGAAATTCATGAGCATCCACAGCCTCACTGTGAAACGGCCCACCAGCAACATCAACAGAAACAACAGCTGCAAAATCGCTTTGAGACGATTCTCAATCAGGGAACCCGACGTAATCTGCTCTCTGCTACAGCAGGGATTGCTGCTGCGGCTCCCGCTGCACTGGCGCTACTGGGTGCCAAGGTATTTGCCCCGCTGCAGGCCAATCGACTGACCCGACAGCTCCAGCAACTATTCAACCCGGATTGCCGTGAGACTGAAATCACTCTCACCGCCCCTAAACCGACAAACCCAACACCTGAACAGCGACAACTCGGCTTTACCGATCAGGAGCAGCTAGACCGGGTCTTGCCGTTTTTACAAAATGCAGGTTTGCTGCACGGTTTTGCCCCTCTGGTAGTGATCTCCGGACATGGCTCTATCAGCCAGAACAACCCACATCTTGCAGCCTATGACTGTGGTGCCTGTAGCGGTCGTCATAGCGGTCCGAATGCTAGAATTTTTGCCTCCATTGTCAATCGCCCTGAAATCCGTATCTTACTGGCAGAAAAGGGGGTCGAAATCCCGGATGACTGCTGGTTCCTCGGCATGGAACACAACACCTGTGACGAGTCTCTTACCTGGTACGATATTGAACAGCTACCTGAACCCCTGCAGCCCGCACTCATCCGTCTGCAGCAGACATTGGCGGAGGCTGTGGAACTCCACGCTCAAGAGCGTTGTCGCAGACTCGCCTCAGCCCCTAAAACAGCAGACACCAAGGCCTCACTTCGGCATATTCAGGGGCGCGCTGTCGATTTTAGTCAGGCACGCCCGGAACTGGGACATGCCACCAATGCAGCCGCAATCATTGGACGCCGCACCGTGTCACAGGGTGCTTTTTTTGACCGCCGCGTGTTTTTGATCTCCTATGATTATCAGACAGATCCGGATGGCTCGATACTGGAGCGTCTGCTGCTGGCCAATGGCCCGGTAGGGGCCGGAATCAGTCTCGAATACTACTTCTCAACGGTCGACAATGATCAATATGGCAGTGGTTCAAAAGTAACCCATAATGTCTCCGGACTGTTCGGGGTGATGGATGGTGCCAGTTCAGACTTGCGTACCGGCCTTCCACGACAGATGATCGAAATTCATGAGGCAATGCGTCTGCAGGTACTGGTTGAGGCCAAAATTGACCAACTGACCGAGATTTACATGCGTCAGCCCCCGCTCCAGGAGTTGGTTGGCAATGGTTGGATTCTGCTCTGTGCCAAAGACCCAGAGAGCGAAAGTATCCACATCTTTGAACCTGATCTGGGCTGGGTCGAATGGAGCGGAAAGCGTGCATCCCTCCCTGTGGTCTCACGCTCCTCTGAGTGGTTTATGGGTCATACTGAACCTCTCTCACCCAGTAGAATTGACCCCTCTGCCGCCTCATCTGCAGGAGTCTCTCAATAATGAGCGCTGAACTTTATCCGCTGGAGCAGTGGATCTGGCTGGCTCCACTCTTTCCTCTGATTGCTGCCAGCTGGATCGCCATTGGTTATATTGTAGGCTGGAACCGCAACGAAGCGGGGGAGCGTGAAACATCACGCGTCACCATTGCAGCCTCACTCCTCTCCTTGCTGAGCATGCTGGTCATTGACCTCAAAGCGCTACTCAGTGGTGTTGAGACCCAGGTGGTAACAGCCCATTGGCTGACGAGCGGTGATTTCCAGATCAACTTCAGTTTTACACTGGATCGACTGGGGCTGGTGATGGGCACAATGGTAGCAACCATCACCTTGTTCACACAGCGCTTCTCCATCAATTACCTACACCGGGAAGCGGGCTACCAACGCTTCTTTATGCTGCTCTCCCTGTTCAACACTGCAATGTTACTAATCGTCCTTGCTGGTAATCCAGGCCTTCTCTTTGTAGGCTGGGAGCTAGCGGGAATCAGCTCCTATCTGCTGATTGCCTACAACTATCAGCGTCAGGTGGCTACCAAAAATGCCACCTATGCGCTAGTCACCAACCGCTTGGGTGACGCCGGACTGCTGACCGCAATCTTCTTCTCAACCCTGTGGGCTGGCTCTATTGAATGGCCTGACCTGCATCAGGCCGCAGGGCCGATGGGAGGACTCCACCTAGGGCTGATCGGAACCGCTTTCCTGCTTGCCGCTTTTGTGAAGTCGGCTCAAGTCCCTTTTTCACCCTGGATTACCCGCGCTCTGGAGGGGCCCACCCCATCCAGTGCTATCTTCTACGGTTCTGTCATGGTCCACGCGGGGGTCTACCTGGTGATTCGCCTGCAACCGCTACTGGAGCAGTCTGCCCCCCTCTCCATCCTGCTGATTGTGGTGGGTGGCGCTACAGCACTCTACGGTTACCTCTCCGGACTGGTACAGACCGATGTAAAAAGTGCACTGATCTTCTCCACATTGACCCAGGTTGGTTTAATGTTTATCGCTTGTGGAGCGGGCTGGTATGATTTGGCCACCCTCTACCTGCTGTTGCATGCCTCTTGGCGCAGTTGGCAGTTTCTTCATGCCCCCTCTTACATGCACCAGATGCATCAACCCACACGATTGGTGGCCCCCTGGATTCACCCCTTCAACAGACTCTATGCTGCCGCCATGCAGCGTTTCTGGCTTGACCCGATGAGTCTTTGGCTACTGGTGCGCCCCACACAACGGCTATCACGTGACATTCACATATTTGACACCAATGTGGTGCGGCCCATTATCGGCACCACCAACGAAATCAATGTCATCTCCTCTCTGGAGGCGTGGGAAAAACAGAGTTGTGAGATTCAATCCTCCAGTACCGGTGTCGCCCCCGGCAGTGGCTTCTTTGGCGTTATTCTACAGTGGGTCGCCAACCTTTTTGTGTGGATTGAAGAGCACCTGATCCTGAAGGGTGGGGGTGAAGGGCTTATTGAGGTGATCAAGAGAGCCGGAATTACCATCACTCAAGTTGAACAACAATTGAGTATGCCGCGATATCTACTACTGATGATTATGGCTACCTTTGTGGTGATTCTATGACCGATACCACCTCAATAATCCAGAACAGTCTATTTGAGATCAACTGGATGGCTCAGAGCGATCTCCCTCTGTTGGCAATTCTACAGTTGCTACCACTCACTGTGGCGCTGCTCATGCTATTTTTTAAAGGCCGTGGCAGAGCTGCTGCACAGGTCGCAATGCTTACCCTGGTCGTTGAGGCAATGGTGGCACTTCAGCTCTATCACGGCTTTGACTCAGCGACCTCGGCACTACAGTTTGGTGAGCACCTCACCTTATTGGCTCCTCTCAACTATCACGCTGCTGTCGATGGAATGGCACTACTGTTTATCCTCTTGACTGCAATATTGGGGGTGATGGTCGTGCTCTATGGTTGGCAGGTTCTCCCGGAAGAGGAGCATCCCCACTTTATGGCCACAGTACTGTTTATTGTTGCCACCCTGATGAGTCTGCTCACTACACAAAACCTGCTCTGGTTTATTCTGATGTCTGCTATTCAGTTGGTACCGATCGGGACACTGTTACGTGCCTGGTCAACCTCTCCTGAAAAAGATGAGGCCGTCACCCGTTTTATACAATTCATGTCCATCGGCCTGCTACTGCTGTTTATTGGCACCTTCTTATTGGGATGGAACTACGCCGAGCAACACCACGGAGTCTGGAGCTTTGATCTGATCGAACTACAATCCACCCCCGTTCCGACCGCTATCCACTCCATTCTGTTTTTCCTGTTGTTCTATGGCTTTGCCATACGGGTCCCGCTCTTTCCTTTCCATGGCTGGCTTCCCAGTATTGCTGAACACGGTACGGTAGCCATTGCACCGGTATTCCTGCTCGGCCTCAAAACCGGGATCTATGGCATTCTCCGCTTTGTTCTGCCATTGATGCCAGAGGCCGTAATACAGTGGTCTCCCTATGTCATCGCCTTTGCCATCGTCGGTATCTTCTATGCTGCACTGCTGGCGATGATCCAGGTGAATCTGCGTCGACTGCTCGCCTTCGCCGTGGTGAGCCACACCAGTATCATCATTATCGGCCTCTTCAGCCTCAACCATCTTGCATTTCAGGGTAGCGTATTGCTCTCTATCAACTTTGGGTTGGCCATCAGTGGACTGCTACTGATGAACGGGTTGATCTTCTATCGCACACGCACCCTGTTGATGTCACGCCTCGGTGGGCTGTTTGACCAACTACCGGTAATTGGTATCGCCTTCTTTATCTCCGGCCTCTCCATCATGGGCATGCCCGGCACTCCAGGGTTTGATGCCGCCCATCTGGTGATAGAGGCTGCAATGGAGCACTACGGCGCACTGCCCACTATTGCTGCCTCGCTGGGTAATGTAGTGGCTGCCGGCTTTCTGCTCTGGGCATTTCAACGCGCCTTCCTCTCCAATCTCAACCACAAAGCGGAAGAGGTTGCGGTCCATTCGATTGCGCGCGCCTCTACCAAAGAGAACTTGCTGGCATTGATGGTTATCGTGACACTATTAATTGGTGAGGTCTTCTCAGAGAGCTGGATGGAGCTGCTGGACCACTCCTTTGATAATCTGACACAACTTTACACGGTAGAGCATCCTGACCGCGCGGAGCTTAAATGATCCCCCTCTCCGACACCTTTCCTCTACTCTCTCTGATCCTGTTGCTGCCACTTTTGGGGGCCGGGCTGCTGTGGCTATTCCCCAATCGCAGAGAGGCGCGCTGGATTACACTCTCTACTCTGCTGCTTGATCTACTCCTCTCGCTACAGCTCATCAAGGGGTTTGACCCTACACAAAGCGGTTACCAGTGGGTTGAACAATATCCCTGGATTCCAGACCTCAATGTCCATTATCAGCTTGGTGTTGATGGAATCTCGCTACTCTTTATTCCTGCCTCGCTACTCCTCTTTGTCGGTGTGGTGGTCAGCTCCTGGACCGTAATCAGCCATCTTCCGCGCCTCTACTATGCCCTGATCCTGCTACTGGCAACTGCCATTCTCGGTATCTTTATGGCAGTAAACACCATTCTCTTCTTCCTCTTCTGGGAGTTGACGCTGCTTCCCATCTACTTCCTCATCGCCTTGTGGGGCATCGGTCCCAACCGTCGAGCTGCCGCCAACCAGTACACCATGATCATGTTTGCTGGCGGTGTCCCTATTCTGTTTGGATTACTACTCTCCGCCTTCCACTACGGGTCTGTCTCTGCACAACAGGGGTTACTGTTTGACTACAGTGAGATGGTTACGCTCTCACTACCCATTGAACTCCAGGGTGGAATTTTCTTTCTGTTACTCATAGGGTTTTCTTTCAAGACACCTCTTTTCCCGCTCCATACCTGGTTACCCAACCTCACCATGGAGGGACCAATCTCCATTGCCATCATCATGACCGGACTGAAGTTGGGTGCCTATGGACTGATCCGTTTTGCCCTTCCTCTGGCACCGGAAATCGCACAACAGCACCACTGGCTGCTGGCCGGACTGGGTGTTGTCGCGCTACTCTATGGTGGTGTAGCCGCTATCAACCAGACCAATCTGCGTCAGATGTTGGGTTATGCCAGTATTAGCCATGTTGGCCTGGTCATTCTTGGAGTCTCCTCATTCAACCTGATGGGGATTGAGGGTGCCATATTCCAGCTGATCAATTTCACCATAATCTCCACCGCACTTTTCTTTCTGGTCGGAGCGCTGCACCACCGCATAGGCTCAACCGATATCACCAGTCTGGGTGGAGTGGCAACATCCATGCCCCTGCTCGCTTCATTCCTCTTTCTTTTTGGATTTGCATCTCTCGGGGTACCTCCCACTTCAGGCTTTGCTGCAGAGTTCCTGCTATTAGTGAGCGCACTCCAGAGTCATACCGGTGCCGGGCTCGCTGCACTGTTTGCAATGATCCTCGGGGCGGCCTACCTCATCAGCATATTCCGCAAGGGCCTGTTTGGAAATATCACCAACCCCATCGTGGCAGATAGCATTGACCTGCTACCCCGCGAGATACGTCTAATTTCGCTATTGGCGCTGCTGGTGCTGGGGCTGGGTCTGTTCCCCGGTTTACTACTGGAAATGGTTGAGGTCAGCAGTCATGAGTGGGTCACAAGACTTTCTACTCTCTCCACTGCAACTCGCTGAATAATAGCTATTAACTCTCAACCACAACCTCTTGTAACTCCTCCATCACCTCAATTGCGGCATCCAGATCGATCTGATCCGGATTTTCCGTCGACTGCTCCTGCAGCAGACTCCACAACTCCTCCTGCTCATAGGTCACATGGGAACCATCAATATCCTGGAAATAGGCAGCCCAAGGGATGAATTTTGTCAAAGGGAAGGTCTGCCCCATCTCGGGAGAGATATCGATATGGACCCCGGAGATAAACAGTAACCGTTTACCACGATAGGCGGGCTCGCGGGTGATGGTGCGAAAGGCGCGATCAAATTCAACCTGGGTATTCACCTGTGCCGCAATCAATGCCGGAAAATTTGCCGTTACAATCTGTGGCATATGGGGGAGAAGATTGCGCTCCAGATGATCCTGACCCTCCTCCTGGTCTACGATATCGCGCTTGAAGGTGAAGAGTCCGTTATCCAGTGCTGAACCAATCACCTGTGTATCCCCCTCTTCCAGGTGTGCAAAGCGAGCCGCAAATTCATCTGAGGCAACAAAACATTTTGAGGTGCTCAAGACCTGCAGTGGCTCGTAAAGATCTTTTCCACAAGCCCCATCCCAGCAACGCAACATTCGCTCTAAGTGCAACACCAACCCCTCTTTTCTATTCACATCAAGCAGCTGATTATCAATCGTTACTAGCACCTCACCATTACTCAACTCAATCAATATATTTTCACAGGCAAAGTGGTACTCATTACTATACCAACTGGTGGCACCGGAAATTTTTCCACAGTCCGAGGTAGACTCACAGCCATCCGTTTGCAGCCTGCGATAGCTACCAAATTTTCCATTATCCGGTTCATAACCCACATGGCTCGCCTGGATAATGACCATATCCTGCCCGTGGTGTGCATGAGGACCATGTCGGTCCGTTGCCACAATGCCTCCAACACGCCCGTGGTTGAAGGGAAAAGTGCCAAAGTGTTTTGCAATCAAGATGATTGGAAAGCCCTGGTTTTCGTCAGAGCAGAAGGCACGTGACGGCATAATCTTTCCACTCTCAAAACCGAGTGAGAGACAAAAATTATAGAGCTTGGGTACAAATTGACTGTAGCGAATCATCCGTTGATCCAATTGAAAATTACCCATTGATTTCATCTCTATATCCTTCTGATCAGTCTTGAATAACGCAAAGGTTACCATGCCAGTGGGCGCTCTAACATCCTAATATGAACGGTTATTGCTGTAATTTTGTCCTTTCACCTATCAATTGTGATGTTATATTTCATCCTATGAATGAAAGTCGCAAACAGTCAGGAATCACGTGGTATTAAAACTATGAATATTGATGAGATTGAGACACTGGAAGAGGAAAGCCAGCTCCTTCTATTAGAGCAGTCCAAACGTCGAGCACACTGCCAAAAAGTGGTCATTGAAAATGTATTCTGGGCCGCCTCTGTCGGGCTGGTTCCCGTTCCACTGGTGGATGTCGTGGGGATCAGTGCAATCCAACTTAAAATGGTCAATGAGATCTCACTGGAGTATGACTTTAAATTTTCCAAACATCAGCTCAAGGCTGTGCTCGCCTCACTCACCAGCGGTCTGACTCTGTTTACCGTCTCTTCACTTAAGTTGATTCCGGGCATTGGCTCTACCGGTGCCGGTATCGGTGTCAGTGCCCTTGGTGGTGCCGTCACCTACGGTATCGGGCACCTCTTTATCGAACACTTTGAACAAGGTGGAACCGTTGAAGATCTGGATATTCGTGCCGCCCGCAGACGACTCAAGGAGCTGACTGAAGAGGGTAAAATAGTTGCCACAACAAAACACCCCTCTGATGAAATCACCAGAGGGGTGTCTGTTCCGAGGTAACGAATCTGCTACGCTTTAGAACTCGTAGGCGATACGTGCCGTCATCATATCAACATCAGTTGCGCCGGTATCGCTGTTGAGGAACTCAACTGCAGCGGTTGTACCCTCTGCAATACCCATTGAGAAGATACCCGCTGTCTGTGTTACATCTGCAGTGGCTGTCTCTTCTTTATTACCATAACCCAGCGCAACCGTTGCCTCTTTACCCGAGACCACGAAGTTGTAACCCATCTCAACATTCAGGACTGTGGTATCCGCTGTATTATCAATATCCAGATACTCACCAATCAAAGAGATATCTCCCATTGAATAGCCCACATTGGCGGTCCAGGCACTACTGCCACTCTCAGTCACGTTATCAATCCAACCTGCACCTAATGCCAGATCCCCTTGCTCCATACCCAGTGCAATACCGGAGACATCATTACTTCGGTTGGTATCACCACTACCAGTGTAGAGAGAGACATCCACTCCACCCATTGCTGTGTTAACCATTACTGCTCGAAGACTACCTGTATCGCCATCTCCTTTAGTGAGCGGATCAGCTATCATATGGGTCTCATAGGCACCAAATGGAGCACCAAATTTACCCACCGTAAAAGCTGCAGGCATATCATCACCAGCCAAAGTTACAGTCAGCTCATCAATAAAGAGATCATTGCCATTTTCTGATTTGAGAATCATCCCTGAAGAGACCATATCACTCAACTGCGTCTGCACCCCCAGCTCCATAGTGGAGAGTTCAAAGTCACCATCCGCATTGTCAGGGTCAATATAGTCAAATTCAACCAGACCATTGAAAGATACTTTCTCAGTCCACTCTGCACCACCAGATGCCATCTGGCTGGACTTCATCGATGCCATCTCTGCTTTTAGTGCAGAAACCTGAGCTTCCAATGAACGTAGTGTCTGCTCCATCTCTGCCTGTCCTGCTGTTGCTGTCATCGGTACTGCCAACGCAGCAGTTACCGCCAAACCTAAAATATTTTTGTTCATCCCTGATACTCCAAATAAAAAATAGCCAATAAATGCAGAAGTTATTTAACATAACCTGATATAGCTCCATGTATTCGCGCATATGATAATGATTTTCATTTAAAATGCAACAAAATAACGTCTCTGATTTAAATTACCAATCAAAATAACCATTTGTTTATTAAGAAAATCAAACAATCAGTCCCCATCATTAAAATTGAAACCAAGTGTTATCTTTAACGCAGTCGTCACTTCATTTTCAAAATCTTTTCCAGCAGGGTAATTTGCTCAGCAAGCTGCTCAAGCGTATGGCGATCTTGCTTCAGCAATCTGTTGATTGAGTGCTCTTTATTTCGCTGTAGCAGATCCAGTACCGTATCAAACCGCGGTTTCATGCGATCATTCAACGCACCATCGACTGCTGCCAACTCAACACTATAACCACTTCCCTGTTGTGGGCAGAAGATTGACTACACGGCTGAAAGGTTGATCCATATATTGTGCAGTGAGGTTTGGCTAACCCAGGACTCTGCTGCCTCCCCCCTATTCAATCTGTAGAGTATTTTCTACTCTAGACAACCAGCATGTGGTTGTCCCAACGCATTGAGGGGTAACTGCGACGTAACGGACGTACCTCCTTGGTGGTTTGACTATTGATATAACGCACTTCACCAATTGAATTGCTCAAAATAAAATAGCGCTCATTGCCGCTGAGACCAAGACCACAAACATCGGTCATTGCATGGCTACCCAACCATTTTCTGGTGTCAATATTCCAAAAGGAGGCACGGTTTCCTCTCGGGCTGGTATAGCCAACAACGCGCGACAATGGTGAAATCACCGTACTCCCGACATAATCCTGCATCTCATCATGCGCCTCTTCATTACTGTCAAAAAGGTCAATTTCTGCATCCCCAAAGCGATGTGTCCCCATCAATGGCACCGTATATTGATGCCCCGTCACTTTGCGCTGAAGCTGTATCGCAACGGAAACCAAGCCATCTGGTGCCACATGCAGGTGTCGAATACTTGATTTTTCTTCAGCCACTGCCACCTTCTGCACCACATCACCACTGTTACGGTCCAAGTAGAGTAGATACGAGTGCATTGAATGCAGATTCAGTTTCTCTCGACCTCGATCTGGGTGGGTCAATAACCCGCCAACGGCTGCAATCAACCAGCGCCCATTCGGATGCAGGCGAAGATCATGTAGTCCTATCCCTCCCTTCAGTCGTATTGCACCGATCCGACGATACTGATCGCTCTCCCAGATACCAACGACTGCCTGCCCCCCCGCCTCAAAATTATTTTCTGACGTATAGAGCCTGCTCCCATCACGACTGAAACAGCCATGACCCGTAAAGTGGCTACCCGATGGTGCTGCTATTTTGTGTGTCAGTACATTCTGCTGGAGATCCACCTCAGCAAACCACCACCCCGGACGACGCCCAAACAGTAGAGTATGACCTGGACGACGTGGATGGTGGGCAACACCATGCCCACGAAATCCTGTCTCGACCCAACCAGGCTGTTCAGTACTGTCTGCAATCAATCTTGGGTAACTTCTACGCCAGCTGATTCCATGTCTGCCATCACGGCGATCAACACCTGAAACCATCCACTCAAAAGGCAATGGTGTGGCATTTTGTTGGGCTGATGCCTGAGCAAATCCTGGTATCCAGGATGTACCCGCCATCGCAATGCTGTATTGCAAAAATGACCGCCGGTTGATCTTTCTCATACTCATCTCTTTTTTATTGATTCACTGATTTGGTTCACTCAATTCTCGCCCATTGGCCTCAAAAGACAAAATTATTTAGTAACTATTCAGGGGTCATTTCCATAAACTCAGGCCACCGTCCCTCGTAGAGCAGTCTCAAAGCCTCAGAAGAGGATACTCCATTCTTCTGACAGGTGGAGAGATAGCTGCGTATGCGAGCAAACAT
>Ga0209141_1000310_pt1 | contig 39930 bp, 33 predicted proteins | sample SaaInlLV_10m_DNA_2_FD_184676 | JGI IMG/M metagenome (GOLD analysis project Ga0209141, IMG submission 184676) | Marine microbial communities from expanding oxygen minimum zones in the Saanich Inlet - Saanich Inlet SI074_LV_150m_DNA (SPAdes) (version 2) | ecosystem: Environmental > Aquatic >... | reverse complement strand
CTGGGTAAGCTGCTTGTAGCTTTGCATTTGTGCTCCTCATATGATTTTGCGGTCTAGAGGATAGACTATGACAGCTTATCCCTTTTGCAATATCTTTTGAGTTGCACTTACGAGTTGAATTCAAGTCATTATAAAGCAGCCAGGCAGCACTTAAACCTGAATTTAACCCACACGCTCAATTCCCACCTTTTCTATGAATTGAGGATATCACAATACGAGCAAGACTACCGTAAGGGAATCTGGATAGATTCAACTTCTTCCTGGAAAGACAGTACCGAGTATTCAGCCTATAGCGATTATGACTGGAATTATGAAGCCGGGAATGGATATGAATTTTACGCCCGTCGTGACCCGCCTCAATACACAATTTCTGCCACCAAGACTTTTGACCTCCGTGGTGATGTGATCTGGCAGATGAATACATGGAATGAGCTAAAAGCAGGATTTCAATATAAACAGCACAATTTAACACTTTCGAATCCCTATGATCCAGGTAGAGCCATCCCCTATCGCGATGAATACAACTTTATTCCCGTTGAAACAGCAGCCTATTTCCAGAATAAAGTTGAATTTCCTTTTCTGGTGATCAATGTAGGCTTGCGCTTCGATCAGTTCGATGGGCAGGTGAGCTATCGACAAAACCCCCTATACGATTCTACCAGAACCACTTCAACTCCTAAAAATCAGATCAGCCCCAGACTTGGCATCGCTCATCCCATTTCAGATCGTACCAAGATCCACTTTGCTTACGGACATTTTTTCCAAAATCCCCCCTACGCCTATTTATATAACCGACTCAATTATGATATGACGGTCCTCTCTCCAGTTTTTGGCGACCCTAACATGGATGCCGAGAAAACCGTAGCTTACGAAGTTGGTCTTACCCATCAATTCAGCTCGACATTTCTCGGACGATTTAACGCCTTTTACAAAGATGTTACCAATCTTGTAGGTACACGGTATTATGCTCCCTATGCAGAGGATGCACCTGACCGCTATATTGGTTATACTCTTGTCATTAATGAGGATTATGCATTTTCTAAAGGGGTGGAGATTAATCTTGAATATGATCTTAAGAAAATGGCCACTGCAAAACTCAGTTATACCTATTCTATCGCAAAGGGGAGTGCTAGTTATGCCGACGAGCAATATCCAGGGAGTATAGAAACTACTACACTCTATAATCTCGATTTTGATAGAACCCATGGCTTGAATTTTTATGGATCTGTGAGATCAGGTAAGCATCAGGGATTGAAATTATTAAACATATATCCTTTCCAGCGAGCTGATCTGGGATTTGTAATACAGGCGAACTCAGGTACACCCTATACTCCCTACGCACGTGATATCGGGCTGGTGGAGATCAATTCCCTGCGTAAACCATCCACATATACTATCGATATGATTCTGGGAAAACGGTTCGCACTGGCAGGAAAAATCTCTGCACGAACCTTTCTGGAAATACTCAATCTGACTAATGCTCGGAACGCCATTATTATTTTTACCAGTTCCGGTGAACCTGATTACAGTCTCGTCCCTGGGCACAGTGAAGAGTACCTGAATAATCCTTCCCACTTTGGACCTCCACGCACCTTTAGGCTGGGTCTAGCACTGGACTGGAGATAATTATGAATCACAAATTCTATATCACAATTGCGTTGATCATTACACTGCCCATGACCGGGGCACTGGCAGACGAAAAAGATTTTGACGAAAAGCGCAATGCCATTGCCAAATCCATGGACATCACCGATCGGGCATCAGGTATCCATAATGCCAGCAACATCAGTCTATTTTTTGAAAATTATGGAAGATTCTCCCATGGTTCCTATCTATATGGGGATGCAGGAGAATTTCCTGCCAACAGCAATCATAATTATCTATACCTCATGAGCGCAATGGTCGGTGTGGCGCCCGACGCGGCATCTGGACGCACTGCAAATGTTATTCAGAGTAGATATTCAGCGAGTCTGGATTGGGTACCACTTGAAGGTTATCATGAGCCACCGGCTGCTGATATTGCCTTTAGTGACAATACAGCGACATGGCCTGCCTCAGCCTGGTTTTCACAGGATGAAGAGGACAAACCCCTCATCGTATCTACCCAGGATAGCTATTGCGTGTACAATGATGCCAGTAATCAAAACGATGTCCTTGGCATTCAAATAGCCCAAACAGGCTATGCTTTCGCTCTCAGCGATTTTGAGGATATGATTTTCTTCAAATATGAAATAACAAACCAGTCAAACGCTAACTATGACAGTGTTTACTTCGGATTGTATCACGACTTTGATATTGGCAATGACCCAGGAGGCTACAATGATTATGGTGACGATGTTCTGGCTTTTGATTCAGGGAATGATTTTCTAATCGTCTCTGATGGAGACCATTTCTCACCTGAATGGAGTATGGAACCTGGTCAAATGGGAATTACCTTTCTGGAGTCTCCGCTCATCAATGGAGAAATGGCTGGCATTACTGATATGCATTTTAGGAGATTTGAAAGTGATGATGCTACACAGATAACCCTGCTCTCCAGTAATTTAGATTATCTCCCAAGTGACATCAAACCGAGCACGTTCTTTTACACTGGTGACTCCCCCAGTATCCACTTTGATGATCCTGGAGAAATTCCTGCTACAGGGTTTGATATCTATGGCACCATCTCATCCGGTCCATTTGATCTATACCCCACCGATACATTGACATTTATCATTGGAATTATTGCCGGTGTCAATGAAGAGGATCTGTATAATAATCTTTATGCTGCTCAGGGATTATATGCAAATCAATTTGTGACTCCCAAACCTCCTCCTTCACCAGAGTTAACTGCTTTTGTCGGTCATAATGAAGTCTCGCTGTATTGGACAAACGCAATTGAAGACATTCCCGATGATGCCTCAGGAGTTCTCGATTTCGAAGGATATCGATTATATAGGAGTGTAGATCAAGGTATGAGCTGGGATCAAATAGATAGAAATACCTATCCTGAAACAGACCCTGATGCTGTCCCCTTCATCAGTTTTGATCGTATGAACGGGATTGGTGAGGACAATGGCATTCAATATACCTATGTTGATGACTCTGTATTTAATGGCTTTGAATATTGGTATTCGTTGACGGCCTTTGATCAAGGTGATGATCACATTGGGAGTTTGGAAAGTCCGATTGGCAATAGTGCGGATGCAGTCAATGTGGTTAAGACAATCCCTGTTTCTACAGCAGGGGATTTTGTGCCTGGAAAAATTGCAGGTTTGATGCACTACGCTGGGGATGCCAATTATACTCTAAGTGCAATTCCATCTACACCTGATCAATTGAGTAATTTTACCTATGAACTTAGTTTCCGTTATGCTATGCAAAATGAAATTGGTAATTCTGGTATATGGGCTACCGTTGAAATTATCGACTCCAGTCTCGTTCCCACTCTGCATTTTGGATTCAGGTTTACTGCTGAAGATCAAATAGATATTATCAATATTGATACCCAGTTATCCTACTGGGCCGGCGACTTAGTTCTCGATGTGCCCTATCCATTTGAAGATTATTTCACGGTTACCTTTCATCAAGTGGATACGGTAAATCTTCCCAGTTCAGGTGATCTGTTGAGCCTCAATTTTTGTGCCGAATTACTTCGCTTTGACGGTCAGGACACACTGGTAGTGATACCATCCCAACGCTTTGATCCAGATACAGATATGGTTTCTGATGATGGACTGATCCTTAGATTGAATCCCCAGTCAACTATTCAGAATATTAACATACCTCCTGTTTTGGATTTTGAAATTGAAATTGAGGTGTCAGACCTGGATTCAATTCAGGATATGGATTATCAAATAACTGTTACTCAATCAGGATACGACACTGAAGGCAATCCCTTTCTTGTTCTGAGAACCACGGATGAGAATTCAACCGAGATAGGCGTGGCTGATACGCTATATAATGGTTGGGGTATCCAATATAGAGGTTGGAATGCCAGGTTTGGGTTTGATCCAGCACATCCAACACCTCCGGGGACATCTGTGACATTTTCAACCCTACCACCAATTCGTCCAACCATTCAGGACTACTACCAATTTGGAATTATCGATGCGGGCTCAAATCCGGATTTGCTTGCATCGGATTTGAGTGAGATCCGGGTGGTTCCAAATCCATATATGGCTGGTTCGCTCTGGGAAGCCGAGGGGGGTAGTTTCGTGAGAGAACCTATTCGCCAGATACAGTTCACGAACCTGCCGGTGGAATGTGAAATTAATATTTTCACCCTATCAGGCGATTTAATAAAAACATTGGAACATGATGCTTCACACGGTACAGAAACCTGGGACCTGCGCGCTGAAGGTGGGCGGGAAATTGTCTCTGGTATTTACCTCTACCAGGTTAAAAGTGCAGGTTTCGAATACCTCAATAGATTTGCGGTGATCAAATGAATCACATTAAAGCATTAACCTACCACAGCTTGAGTATAATTGCGCCATACTTCGACAAGCTCAGTAAGACACAATCTTCTCGGACTTGTCTCCCTGAGGCTCTCGAAGGGTCAAAAGACAAGTCTCGAAGAAAAAATTCTACTCGCTTAGTCTTTCAGCAAAACAAATTGATGCAGATTCTCCTGATGCTATTGCTCATTTCTGGAATCCAAGCTCAAAATGCAAACCTGGGTACCGCTGGTGCACAATTCCTCAAAATTCCAATCGGGGCGCGTTCTGCAGCTCTGGGAGGAGCAGTAACTGGCATGTCCATGGATGCTACAGCCCTCTTCTGGAATCCAGCAGGTATCATCAATGATCATACTCACGGCTTGCATGTTTCGCATATCCCCTGGATGACCTTTTTCGATGTCAATGCTCTCGCCTATACTCTGAATCTTAAGAATCAGGGTGCCATCGGAATATATGCCCGCACCCTGGGGATGGAGAAGATGGAGATTACCACCGAATATGAGCCAGGTGGAACCGGGGAATTCTTCGATTCCCAGGATCTTGAACTGGGTGTCAGTTATGCCCGCAAGCTCATCGATCAATTCAGTTTTGGGATTACGGCCAAATATATCAAACAACGCATCTGGAATGAGGTAGCCTCTGGAATCGCCTTTGATTTTGGGACCCACTACAATATCGAATTCCAGAATGCCACCATTGCCATGTCCTTAAGAAATTTTGGGCCTGACATTAAAATGGATGGGCCAGACCTATTGGTTTTTTATGATGGCTCAGACGATTTCCCGAATCGTCTTATTCCATCCAATAAAAATACTGAGGCGTATCCCCTGCCCTTGATTTTCCAATTCGGAGTGGGGGTGGATCTGATCAAGGCACAATTCTTCCATTCCAGATTGGCACTGGATGTCATTCACTATAATGATAATGATGAACAAGGCTTGATAGGATTGGAATCAACCATTGCACAAAGATTCATACTGCGTGGTGGCTATCGATTTAGTCAGACTGAGCAGCAACCAAGTCTGGGAGTAGGGCTACATCAGCGTATTGAAAAAATGGTGTTTAAATTGGATTATGCATTTGTCATGCATGAATATCTTGGAGATACCCGTTTTCTGTCCATGGATATTATTTTCTGATATGTTGTTTTAGGGTCGTTGCATGCTACGACCCTAAAACAACCAAAACCCTATCTAAATGCTATCCCCTGGCTTCTGCCAAAACTTTCCGCATCACGGTAAATTTACCCGGATCATGATCAAAAGGGATATAGCCCAATCCAGTACCGCCGTGAACCACGTCAACGGGACGTTTTTTGCCGTTGTATAGTTCCTCAACGACGATCTCTACGGTTTTATCGGGAGAAATTATCTCTAGCGTCTCTCCCACCCTGATCTGATTCTTAATTTCAAATTCAAGCAATTGAGCTGACTGATCCCAGGAGGTAACCATTCCAGCATTCTGATGAGTAAAATCCTGTGATGAAGGATCCACATAATTCTGTCCATATTCCTGAGGATTCTTGGTATAGAATCCTGAGATATATCCCCGATGTGCAATACCAATCAGGTCTTCAAGGTTTTTTGAGTCAAAGGGACGATCGGCCTCCATATCATCAATGGCCTTTCGGTAGGATCGAGCTGTCATGGCTGCATAATAGACAGATTTGGTGCGTCCCTCAATTTTGTAGCTGACAATCCCGGCATCCCGCATTTGCTGCAGGAGTTCAATCGAGCATAGATCCTTGGCATTCATCATGTAGGTACCATGCTCATCTTCCTTCATATCAAAGTACTGTCCTGGTCGCTTGGGCTCTTCCAGGAAAAAACCATCTTCAGGAGGTGTGTATGGGGCATCAACTTGAATAATATCCTGACTCTCCATTTCCAGTAGACTTGGAGATTTCTGGCCAAAGTTATAACCCCAGCGACATGAGTTTGTGCAAGTCCCTTGATTGGCATCCATATTATTCATATAGTTGGTAATCAAACATCTTCCAGAATAAGCAATACAGATGGCACCATGCACAAAGGCCTCGAGCTCCACATCTGGAACCTTGGCATGGATCTCAGCGATTTCTTTCAAGCTGAGTTCTCGGGATAAAATGATGCGCGTGACACCTTGATCTCTCCAAAAATCAGCACTGGCCCAATTGGTACAATTTGCCTGGGTTGATAAATGAATATCCAATTGAGGAAATTCTTTGCGGGCGAGGTGTATGAGTCCGGGGTCAGCCATTATCATGGCATCAGGTTTGTATTGGAGCATACGTTCCATCTCATCCATAAAGCCTTTAATCTTTGTGTTATGGGCATAGATGTTCATGGTGAGATAAAGCTTTTTGCCTAAATCATGGGTATAAGCGATTCCGTCAAGTAATGATTCTTTTCTAAACTCGTTTTCCCGTGTGCGTAGGGAGTAGCGTGGCACGCCCGCGTAGACCGCGTCTGCACCATATGCAAAGGCATATTTCAATTTCTCAAAATTACCGGCTGGTAGTAATAATTCAGATGTTGTTTTATTCATAGGGGTATTCACCTTGTGGTAGTTTCATTGCCTTTAAATAAGCCATTTTGAGTAGGAGAATGCAAACACATAATTCGATTGATCAATCTCACTTCCACCAGATCATTCAGTCTGAATTTAAGCCGACTGGGAGCAACAAATTACCTGCGCTCATCAAAACATTTGGTCCCTTGAAAATTAAATAATTTTCACCCATAGCCAGCATTAAACGATTTGAGCTTATCATGCTACTAGAGCTGATCTCTCTAAGCTCTAGATATACAACATATTGGATTCATGTATATGACAACCCCTAATAGTTGTGCGGGTACACCATTCTATTGGAGTATAACAGATTCCTAACAAATTGGTGGTTGACAGGTAAAAAATGCCAGTCTATCTTGCGCCGTAATGGATGGAGAAATTTAAGTAAATTTATGGAGTTCATCTGGAATAAATATTCCCGAGGAACCCATTCATCATGTGATGTCTGTCACAGTCATTACAAATATCGTATGTCCAATAAAAGGAGGAAAACAAGAAGATGAGTAAACGTTATCTATTTACTGTATTGCTCGTTATGGTAATGGTTCCGGCTCTCGCCCTGGCACAGGGTACGATTTCCGGTTCAGTTACTGACGGTACTACAGGCGACGCCCTTCCAGGCGCTAATGTGATCGTTGATGGCCAGCCATATGGTGGTGCATCAGATCTATCAGGTGCCTTTGTTATTGAAGGTGTTCCAGCCGGTAATTATACCGTCACAGCTTCAGTCATTGGTTATGAATCAGTGACAATGAGTGCACAGGTTGCAAGTGGGATAGCCACAACCTTGAATTTTGCACTCTCAAGCCAGGCTCTCGAAATGAGTGCCTTGGAAGTTTTGGCTTCTCGTGCAGATGCCAATACTCCTGTTGCTTATTCAAATGTTTCAAAAGAACAGATGGAAGTACGTCTTGGTTCACAGGATATTCCACTTGTTCTTAATACAACTCCTTCAGTATATGCCACCAATCAGGGTGGTGGTGCTGGTGACGCTCGTATCAACGTGCGTGGATTCAACCAGCGTAATGTCGCCGTTATGATTAACGGTGTGCCTCAGAATGATATGGAAAACGGTTGGGTCTATTGGTCAAACTGGGATGGTGTTGGCGATGCCACATCTTCAATCCAGATGCAACGTGGACTCAGTGCTGTTAACCTGGCAACACCTTCAATTGGTGGAACCATGAATATCATTACTGATCCAACAAAACTTGCCTCAGGTGGTAGTTTCAAACAGGAAGCCGGTTCCGGTTCATTTCTGAAAACCTCTGTTAATTACAACACAGGTTTGATTGCTGATAAATTTGCCTTAAGCGGAACTATCGTTCGCAAAACTGGTGAAGGAATCGTCGACAAGACCTGGACTGATGCATGGGCTTACTATTTTGGTGCATCTTATGCTGTTAACTCAGACAACCGTTTTGAACTATATGCTATTGGTGCTCCTCAGCGTCATGGTCAGAATCTTTACAAACAGAATGTCATGGCCTATGATAAAGAATTTGCTGAAGAAATAGCTAAAGATGGTGTGGACGCTGCTGATTGGGATGCATATGTAGATAAATTCACTTTGGATTCCGATGGTTCCGATGTTGGACATCTTTTCAATCAGAATGTAGCTGATATCAGTTCTGATTATAAAGGCGAACAATATTGGTATATGTATGGTGAACGTAACGTTGAAAGACATGATCCTAATTTCTTGAACGAACGTGAAAACTACTTCCACAAACCTCTGGTGAATTTGAACCATTATCTGAATCTCTCTGAAAAAATGAGACTTTCAACAGTTGCATATTGGTCAGGTGGATCAGGTGGTGGTACAGGTACATATGGTAAAATTCCAACCTTGGATGGCAATGGCAATCTGGGTGGCGAAGATTACAAATTCTACTATGGTGATGGTCCCTGGACAAGGGATTGGAACACTCTAGTTGACTATAACTCAGGTAGTGATGATACAGTTTATGTTGACAAAACTGCCCTAGTTCGTACACACGGAGCAGGAAATAACCAATCTGTTGGTATCCTGCGTAATAGCATTAACCGTCAGAGCACCATTGGTCTGATCTCCAAATTGAATTTTGACATGAGTGACATGTTGAAACTTCAGGTTGGTATCGATTGGCGTACTGCTGGAATTGAGCACACACGTGAAGTCCGTGATCTTATGGGTGGCGACTATTACTTAGATGACTCTGATCCAAATGTAAACAATGGTGATTCCTATAAGGTTGTACTAGGTGACAACATTGATTATCACAGTGAAACTACTGTTGACTGGATTGGTGGATTTGCCCAGGCCAGTTATACTGCAGGTGCTTTGAATGCCTATGGTATGGCCGGGTTCTCATCCATCAAATACTCCTATCAGGATCTCTTTACAGTTGAGCAAGAAGTTGTCAAGTCTGATGCTATCGGTGCCATGCAGGTCAAGGGTGGCGGTATGTTCCATCTAGCCGATAACTTCAACGTGTTTGGTAATTTTGGTTATGTTGAAAAACCACCAATCATGGATAATGTCATCTATTTTGATGGTACAGTTGCTGCAGACCCTGCTAATGAGAAATTCACTAGCACCGAGGTTGGTGTCAACTACAAGGCAAAAATGTTTGCTATAACTGCCAATGGATACAATACTGATTGGAAAGATCGTAACCTCACTAAGGCAGTAACTAGTGGCCAGGGTTCAAGTGGTGATACCGATGTTATTTTCTTGACTGGTGTCAATCAGAACCATAAGGGTGTTGAAGTGGAAGCTTCTGTACAGCCTATGCAAATGCTCCGCGTCGATGCTTCATTAAGCTTCGGTAGCTGGGAGTTTACTGGTGATGCCGATGGTAATTACCAAAACGAAGCCGGTGAAATATTAGGTGAATACAGATACGCTCTGAAAGATCTCAAAGTTGGTGATATGCCACAGACAGCTTATGTCTTAGGTGCTACACTGATGCCCATCAAGGGATTGAGAGTTCAAGCTATTTATAGTATTTACGATAATAACTATGCTGACTGGAGTCCTGATAGTCGTCAGATTGATGATGCTGATGATGATGGAACGCTCAGCGCGGAAGAATTAGCCACTGCAGATCGTGTTCAAGTTTGGGATGCTCCTGGCTATTCCAAAATGGATCTCCATGTTACCTACGATCTTCCAAAGATCGCTGGAATCAATGCCCAACTGTTTGGTCACGTTTTCAATGCACTTGATGCTACTTATGTTCAAGATGCTGTTGATAATAGCCAATATAACGGTTTCTCAAGTGGTGCCAGTCACTCAGCTTCAAGAGCTGAAGTATTCCTGGGTACACCACGTTTCATGAACTTTGGACTGAAGCTTCATTTCTAGTCCCGAAGTTTAGATATATCAAAAAGGCCCCGGATTTCCGGGGCCTTTTTTTTTCAATGCTTATGGTTCACAATGACACCTAACTTAAGTCAGGTGTTTCTTCAACAAGTAAAACAAGCCTCCAAGCGTGGCAACCAGTGACACAGCCGGGGCTACGAGTACACCACCTACGAATGCCATAACTGAGATACCACTTAACAATTGATTCACCACGGGAACCACACCAATTTGAGTATTTATAGTATCAAAGATATTGTGGATTAAAATCATGACTGGAAAACTAATAATAGCTACTGCCAGGAGGGTTCCAAAATCTCGGGCATTTCGCCAGTGGTGGAGCATACTGAAGCATATGAATACAAGACCCAGATAGGTCAGACCAATACCCGGTGGGTTATCACTGATTCCGATGAATATGGCAATAATGATAAGTGCGATTCCCACACCAAAAAGTGGACCGGTCTGGCGCCGACTAAATTGATCCTTCAGAAAAGTGGTGAACTGATCCATAAAGTCCTCTGGGTAATTTGATTGTCGAGGAATTTCTCCAGGCCAGGATTCGAATCCTGGCCTGGAAGATATGATATTAACTAACTGTTTCGATTAAACATGGATTTAAAGAACTCACCAATGGTCAATTCTTTGTAATCTCTAAATTCTCCAGCATCAAAGTAAACACCTTTGCAATCTGGGCAACGCTCATAATGTATATGTGGTTGCCGCTTGTCAGCCTCTGGGATCATGGCTATTTCGCACCGAGGGCAGCTCGCGTCTTTATTCTGATTTTGTTGTTTACCAACATCTGGATCACCCATATCAATGACTTCTGAGCCAGAGAGCGTTTTCAGATCTTGTAGTTCAAATCTATCAAACCAGATCCCATAGCACTTCGTACAGCGTTCAACCTGGACATATTCATACTCGATACTTTTCATATATCCATTACATTTGGGACAACGCATATTTTCTCTCCTAACTGGCTTTTTTAACTTTGTCCTTCTTTGCAGATTTTCCGTCTGCTGGTTCCAGGGCAAGCTCAATGACATCACGAATTTGCTCTACAAATTTGAAGTCCATCTCTTTTTTTACTTTTTCTGGTAGATCGACCAGATCAGCTTCATTCTTCTTTGGCAAGATGACGGTTGTCAGGCCAGCACGATTGGCAGCCATAACCTTCTCACGAATTCCGCCAATGGGCAAGACTGCCCCACGGAGTGTAATCTCACCGGTCATACCTAGATTGCTTTTCACCAAGCGCTCTGTAAGTAGGGAAATCATGGCAGTAAAAAGTGTGATCCCTGCGGATGGTCCATCTTTTGGAACTGCGCCAGCCGGGATATGCACATGGATATCCCATTTCTTATAGAAATCTGGATCGATATCAAAAAGTTCTGCATTTGAACGAATATATGAATATACAGCCTGGGCAGATTCCTTCATCACATCACCAAGTTTACCAGTGAGTTTCAACCCTCCTTTGCCTTCCATTTTCATGGCTTCAATAAACAGAATATCACCACCTACAGCTGTATAGGCCAGACCAATAACGATGCCATAGTTTGACATGCGTTCAGCAATCTCACTATGACGTCTTGGTGGACCTAGCAATTTGGTAATACTGCTCTTGGTAATACGACGAGGTTTATCATTCCCCTCAGCTCGCTCCCTGGCGACCTTACGACACACATTGGCAATCTGACGCTCTAGATTTCGAACACCTGCTTCATAGGTATAGCGTCCAATGATTTCACCTATGGCAGTATCCATGAAGGTTATCTGCTCTTCTTCCAGTGCATGTTCAGTAACCTGCTTTGGAATCAAATACGATTTGGCGATATGGATTTTCTCTTCTTCAATGTATCCGGGGAAGTCAATCATCTCCATACGATCACGGAGAGGTCCGGGAATTGGATCCAGCCAATTCGCCGTGGCGATAAACATGACCTTGGAGAGATCAAAAGTAACTTCTAGATAGTGATCACTAAAAGAGTGGTTCTGTTCTGGATCCAGTACCTCCAGGAGTGCAGAACTTGGATCCCCTCGGAAATCGGTTCCCAGCTTATCAACTTCATCCAGCATAAACACAGGATTACGCGTTTTAGCCTTTTTCAATCCTTGAATAATGCGACCAGGCAAAGCACCGATGTAAGTGCGACGGTGACCACGAATCTCGGCTTCATCACGTACACCACCTAGAGAGATACGAATAAATTCTCTTCCAAGAGCATCTGCGATGGATTTACCAAGAGAGGTTTTACCTGTTCCAGGGGGTCCCTGAAAACAAAGGATGGGTCCCTTGATGGGTGCATCAGGACTTTGCTCCATTTTGAGTTTCCGAACTGCCAGGAATTCCAGTACTCTATTCTTGACCCGTTTTAATCCATAATGGTCTCGATCTAGAATATTCAGGGCTTCTTGAATATCTACTCGATCCTCAGTTTCGTTACTCCAGGGTAACTCAACCAGCCAATCCAGATAGGTACGCGAGACTGTATATTCAGGAGATGATGGGGGAATTCGTTGGAGACGATCAATTTCTTTATTGGCTACCTTCAGTGCTTCTTCAGGCATACCTGCTTCGAGAATTTTTTCTTCAAGTTCCTTGATTTCCAGGGTTTGATCATCTTCGCCCAATTCTTTCTTGATCGCTTTCATCTGCTCTCTTAGAAAGTATTCACGCTGACTCTTGGAAATTTCTTCCTGAACTTCGGTCTGAATTTTCTCGCCAATTTCCTGGCGTTGTATCTCCCGATTGATGAGGACAGTGGCCTTCTTCAATCGCTCTGTGACATCAGTTTCCTCCAGAATATCCTGCTTTTCACTATTGGAGAGCTGCATCATGGAAACAGCACGATCCACCAGACGGGCGGGATGCTGGATATTGGAGAGTAGTGAGATGTGCTCTTGGGTGATATAGTCAGCAACTTTTGAAAGCTCGCGGAAGAGGGTCCGGATATTTGCAGACATGGCATCGGTTTCAAGATCAGCATCATAGATTTCTTCGATACCTTCGATACTGGCCTTGAAATACGGATCCGTCTGGGAGTAGCCTTTTATGCGTACACGTTCCCCACCCTGAACGATGGCACTCTGGCTGCCATCTGGCATATCCAAAATCTTCATGACAGAGGCGGTGGTTCCCACATCGAAAAGATCTCCTGCTTCTGGATTCTCTACCGATCCTTCTCGTTGGGCCACTACAACAATTGTCTTCTTTCCAGAGGGCAATTCACGTAATAGTTTTAATGAGCGTTCTCGGCCGATATAGAGTGGTATAACCTGCTGAGGGAATAGTACCGTATTGCGCAGGGGCATTACTGGAAAGGCGGTTGAGGGAATTATATCTGTCATCGTTTACTCCGAATATATTTTTTCTAAATTAGAAATCTGAATCATACTTAAGTGTTTCCTTAACACGTTGTGTCTGGAAATGTTTCAAAACTTTTAGGACACGCAAAGTAACACCAAAGTCACCTTGTTTATCTCGGCTGACTATACTGGGCCATAAGCCCGTCTTTAGCTGGGCATCAATGAGCCAATCAAGCAATTTGTAGGTTTTGCGGTCCTTATTTTTCCCATCGATTAATTTGATGGTTTCCAAATACCTTAGGGTACCTCCAGAGATGATGCTTAACCCGCTGGTTCCTGATATGAGTGTACCCCAGACTTGCATACCGGGAAGGAGAGTACTCTCACCTTCCTGAAGGACTTTACTTTCTATATATTTAAACCCCTTCTTAATGGCACGATTCTCACGAAATTTCTCCGATTGTCCCACGGTCCATATGAAAAATAAGCTGCTCCAATAGCAGGATGAACTTTCATCAGGTAAGCTGGACCAGCCACCATCTGAATTTTGCCGTGCAATGATATCTCTGATCAGCTGCTTGATAATGGGATTACCTTCCAGCTGATAGGTTACCGCAAGAAAGATAGCCTGGGATTGGTGATGAAGTCTTAGCTGGAGCTCTTGCTCAGCCAGGCTACGCAGAACCTCACGCATACCCAACATGACCTTTTCCTGTTTATGGGTTACTGAAAAGTCCAGGAGTTCATGTAATACTTCTTGTTGTTTCAATAGTTGAAGGGTTTGAATCTGAGGTTCACTCAATCCAGAGGTTCTGCCATCGATTGACCATAATCCATCAGCATTCTGCTCTGCCAGTAGTTTTCGTCTGGGTTGATGCTTTCTTAGGTTTTTCTGCAGGGCTAAAAAATCCTCAGAAGCAGAATCTTCCAGGATATCAGTTACCAGTTGATAGCGAACTGGTAGAGGTGCAGCCTTCAGTAAAACGGGGATTGGATTCTTTTTAAAATTGACCATCCATGGATATTGGTCAAGATTCTGATCATCATGCGACATAAGGATAAGCTAAGACCAAAATACACTCTAACAAGGTAAACTATGCTGGCTAATAGACATTTCTATCGAGTAAACTCAATATCTCATCGAGCTGAGGTGTAATTTGCATTGGCTAAGTTAACATTTTAATCATCTGGGGATGATTCTTATTTCGATTCTGCAGCAAATTGTGATATCCCCGGTAAGTCTGGGCAAAAAAAAACCCTGGTGATGAGCCAGGGTCTTGTTCGAGGAGAGTTACGGTCTTAACAGTTGCAGCTGCCTCCGCAGTTGCAATTGCCACCGCATCCACAATTTGACTGTGCCTTAGGTTTCATTATAGTAAAGCCTTCAGCATTATCGTCTTTGTAGTATTCAACACTGGCACCTTCCAACTGAGCAAAGCTTGCTGGATCGACCAGGACACGGACACCTTGAGAATCGAAGACATTGTCTTCGGGGTGTTGCTTATTCTCTAAAGCCATTCCGTATGAACTATTTGAACAACAGCCTGAGTTTGCATATATGCGAAGACCACCCTCGGCGGCGAGCTCCTGCTCACTCATGAGAACTTTGATCTTCTCAGCTGCAGTTTCAGTAATTTGGATCATTTTATATTACCCCATTCAAGTCAAGTTAGTGTTACAGTTTAAAGATGATTATTATTGTCCTCTATTGCAAGCTATTTTTACATCCCATTGAAGTCATTGATTAGGTATGAAGCGAAAATCTCCAGGCACAATAATAGGTATCCGGGTGGGAATCTGGGGGACAGCTCACGCAGGAGGTGATAATTCGTGGGTCAATGGTTCTGGCAAATTCTGTATACTCAACAATCCCTACTGACTTACAGGGAAAATCAGGGAGACCATGTCTGGCGCGAGCTACCTGAACCCGGCACTCCTGCATTTCAAAGAGGAAGCTGTCTTGAGTTTCTTCAATGATCCGCTGTTTGTTCAAGTGTGCGTACAGCCTGTAACCCAAGGCTTTCTTCAAGCCTTCCAAACCTGAGTTTTCCTCGATGCTATGTCTCTTCATGATACGCTTGGCTTCAATGACAGTAAATCGTCGCCAGGCTTCTATATCACACTCGATAGCTGCATCTATACCATGTTTTGACTCTATAGCTCGAAACCAGAGACCATCATGGGCCAGCCAGTTTTTAGCAAAGTCATCCAACATACCCAGGAGTTCTTCGCGAGATAAATGAGTCAAATCTGACATGTTACACACCCTTTGGTGAGATCTGTTAGTGGACACACCCCTTTTCAGGATTATCTACCAATGTGCCAGCAAGATATGCTGCTATGGCTTCGTCCACTTCAGCAATGTCGGTAATCATTGCTTCAATATTGGCGTCTCTGAGATCATCATAAATGCGTTTCCCCATGCCCCGCGAAATGACCACATCGCAATCCTTTAGGGAGGAGAGAATTCTGGTGTGGGAGTGATTATGGTTTCCCTGATGCTCATGACTTCCCTGATGACTATGATGCGAAAAATTATTTAATCGATATTCCTTTGATTTAATTTCTCCCTCGACCACATCCGCGATGATAAACCCCTTCGCCCGTCCAAAATGATATGCTATTGAGTGCTCGTCATTTGATGCGATTCCAACTTTCATAATTGCCCCTCTTTCAAAATTAATATACACGAACAATGCCACAGTGAATATAACTGCCTTTTAGCATGTATTAAGCATATTGTTTTACATAGTGTTATTTTTTTACTAATATTTGCTATGATACATGTTTTGTATCCACCACTATACACTTATGCAGGCTTTGTCATATACATGCACTATACCGGGTTAAGTATTTAATATTACTAGCTACAATAATTATGTATATTCCAAGATTCGACTACATGTTCGACACTTATATATATGCTGATTGGCACATTATTTGTTATAATTAAGTTTGCGCTTAATCATGTATTTGGGTGCGGGGAGAATGATGTTGCACACTCAATCACAATCTAGATCAATAATAAAATCAATAATTTGGGTTTACTGAAAGGACTTTATCATGAAAAAAATGCTTATTGTGTTGTTAATCTTATCTGTGGGGATGGCTTTTTCTCAAACAAAAACCGCAGAATATATCGGTTCAAAAAAATGTAAAATGTGTCATAGCAAGCCAGATGTAGGATCACAATACTCGATCTGGGAAAAGGGACCTCACTCAGGATCTCTTGAAACCTTGAAAACAGATGCCGCCAAAGCTATCGCAAAAAAGATGGGATTGAAAGTTGCTGCCGAGCAAGCACCAGAATGTCTCACCTGCCATGTGACTGGTTGGGGAACAAAAAGTGGTTATCAACTTGAAGTAGACCCCCTAAACAAAAAAGCAGTGAAGAAAAACAAAGATCTCAGTCGGGTGGGTTGTGAAACTTGCCATGGTGCTGGTAGTCTCTATAAATCAAAGAAAACTAAAGCTGCTCTCGCCGCTGGTACTATCACACGTGAATCTGTAAATCTCATCACAATCACTGAGAAAACTTGTACCGTTTGTCACAATTCAGATTCTCCAACATATAAGCCCTTTGATTATGCAGTCCGTATCAAGGAAGTTGCTCATCCTGCACCTGAAAAATAGAAGGATATCCCAATGAGAGTCAGAGCGGCTTTTCTTCTTCTCGGAGTCATGGCTGGATTAGTTATTGGCCAGACCACGACAAAGACAGACAATATTCCTGATAAAATAGAGATCGGGACGCTGGAAAATATTTTTGAACCAGTGCATTTTGATCACAAACTTCACGCTGATATGACAGCCATGGGAGAAGGGTGCAACACCTGTCACCACCATGGTTCTGAAGGCGTTTATGAACCTTGTGCAGACTGTCACGTGAGTGGAGAAGAGAATGCCTCCATGACCATGCCTACCATTAATGGAGCTTACCACCGAAATTGTCTGAATTGTCACCAGAGTTGGACCGGGGACGAAGTCTGTAAAACCTGCCATATCCAAAAGAAATTTCGTTTTAATCTTCGGAAAAGTCTGGATGCCACCGACATTTTGGCTCATCATCATGAGGAAATAATTGTACCTGAAGTGTTCCATTTTGTCTCACCAGGGAGTGATCAAAAACCGGTTTCATTCCAACATAAAGAACATGTGGAATTGTATAGATTCAAATGCGAGAATTGCCACAGGCAGACCGATTGCACCACCTGCCACAACTACACTCCTGTAGCTGCAGATGTTGTGAAGTCTCTGGCCGTTCATCATGATCCCTGCAGTACTTGTCACGATACTGTCAAGGAAGAGGGATGTAAAAGCTGTCATAGTTCGACACCCTCCAATGGTTTTACGCATGCCAGAACAGGTTTTGAACTAAAGCAATTTCATCAGTCTTTGAGTTGTATTACCTGCCATGAGGGCACAAAGCCCATCACCGCACTTGATCCTACTTGTACAAATTGCCACACAAACTTCGAAGTTGACGAATTTGATCATGCAGCCACGGGCCTGATACTTAACGATGAACATATAGAATTTGATTGCTATGAATGCCATACAGACGATCAGTATGACATCCCGCCTTCATGTGTGGAATGTCATGATGATGATCTGAGCTTTCCCACGGATGTACCGGGTGAAAGAATTCAACTGAAATAACATGTATTTGACCAACATTTTGAGAGGGTTATAAACCTTATGCGACCTACCCAAGTCTATCTTTCCATCCTCACCCTACTTTTGTTCGTACTTGTGATTCCGGCCCTGGGGCAGGATGATGAATTTGAATCTATCGATAGTGACCAGTGTATTGATTGTCATGACACCAGTGAAATGGAGACCATCATTCAAGATGATCTGGATAATTCCATTCACGAGGGAATAGAATGTCTTGATTGTCACATTTACCATGATACTGAGCCACACACCGAAGAAGCCGAAAACTTTGTAGCGGGTTGTGAAGGTTGTCGTGATTGTCATGAAGATGCATCGGATCAATATCAAGCCCATGGTCGTTCGGTGAAGGGTGAATGTGCTGATATGCCTACCTGTGCTGACTGCCACGGTGATCATAATGTATTGCCCAGTACGATGTTAAACTCAACAGTTAACCCTACCAATCTGGCCAATACTTGCGGCAACTGTCATGAAAACATCGATCTAGTGAAACGCTATGACATTCTCGTAGATCACCCTGTAGAAGTATACAATAATTCGGTACACGGTAAAGCCACCGGAGGTGGTAATGCCAAAGCTGCTTCTTGCGATGATTGCCACTCAACAGCAGGTACGTCTCATGAGATTTACCCTCCTACTAATCCTGAGTCCGCCATATATCACCTCAACATTCCAAAAACTTGTGGTAAATGCCATCCAGAAGCCGAGAAAGATTACATGGAAGGCATCCATGGAAAACTAGCGGCACGAGGCATGGCCAATGCCCCGGTTTGTACCGATTGTCACGGGGAACATGGAATTATCTCTCCAGATGACCCCATTTCACCGGTATCATCGCATCGTGTGGCAGCTGCGACTTGTGAGCCTTGTCATGAATCCACAGCACTCAACGAACGTCTCGGAAATCGAGGAGAAGTGAGTAGCTATGTTGATAGTTATCATGGCTTGAAAAGTCAGGCTGGTGACCTCCACGTAGCCAACTGTGAATCCTGTCATGGTGCACACCGGATCCTGCCCAGTACTGATACGACTTCATCAATACATCCCTTAAATCTAGCCGCTACGTGTGGCGAATGTCATCCTGGCATGAGTGATGAACTTGCTGCGGTCACTATCCATGGTCTTGGAGATGAAGATCCACGTCATTGGGTGGCAGTTCTCATTGAGAAAATATACATTCTGCTCATAGCTGTTGTTATTGGCGGTATGTTTCTACACACTGTCCTGGACTATTTGAAACAGGTCAGAATGCAGATGAAAGAACCTTCGATCCGACGTATGCGCGGATTAGAAGTTGCTCAGCATACCGCATTATTGGTATCCTTTTTCATACTGGTGATCTCTGGTTTTTCATTACGCTTCAATGAATCCTGGATAGCTGAGTTCTTCTTTGGCTGGGAAGGTGGATTTGAATTTAGAGGAGTCCTTCATCGCTATGCTGCTGTTTTCATGATCATAGCCTCGGTCTGGCACTTCTTCTTCCTGTTCACAAAACGCGGGAAGCAGTTTGTCAAGGACATGATCCCCGGTATCAGGGATATCCGTGAGTTCTGGGAAATGATCCTATACTTCTTTGACTTCAAAAATCACGAGCCTCGATTTGGTCGATTTGCCTATGCAGAAAAGCTGGAATACTGGGCGGGAGTCTGGGGTAACATTGTGATGATCGCCACAGGTCTGGTGCTCTGGTTTGATAACTTCTTCATCCAGAAATTTTCCAGTGCCTTTATCGATATCTCATTGGTAATTCACTACTGGGAAGCCTGGTTAGCCACGCTAGCAATACTCATCTGGCACTTATATAACACCATATTTAGACCCAGCGTGGGTCCCATGAATACCAGTTGGCTAACTGGAAAAATGCCCAAGCAGATGTTCGAACACGAACATGGCGGCGCTAGCCCGGATTCAGATATCAACCCACCTGAGGAGGATGAGGATTAAGCTGTCTCCCCAAGCTATTTGATTTATCAAAAAGCCCTGCTGAACTCCATATCAGCAGGGCTTTTCCATTATTTAGATAAGTGCAAGATATATCTATTCCAAATACACGCGTCTTCCGAAGCTTTAGCGTAGGTAGACCATTTTAATAGTCTGGCTAACTGATCCAGCGTCTAATCGACAGAAATAAACACCCGTACTTAACTGATTACCTTCTTGATCCAGACCATTCCATTGCACTTCATAATTGCCAGGAGGTTTCTCAGCATTATAGAGTTTTGTGACCTCTCGACCCAGCATATCGAATACAGTTAGCCTGACAATTGATAATTCGGGTAAAGAGTAGTTTATTGTCGTGGTGGGGTTAAAGGGATTGGGGTGATTTTGACTTAGCTGAATTGTTCTAGGTAGGTTAGAATTTTCTGCAATCGCTACCGTTGCTGTACTGTGCGTTATAATGTGCAAACCATCCAAATCATTCAGTAGATAGACAGTTCCATTCTCTGCAATTATGTCTCGAATACCATATCCCCTGAAAAACCAGAACGGTTCAGCTGTAACAGTCTCGTATCGACCAATTTTAATTTCTTGACCGGCCACGGAAATATCAAAGACCTCAAGTACTCCCAAACTATAAAGATAGAGAAATGATCCAGATAGCCAAAGTCTGCCATCACCCCATATCTCCTGACCTGAAAGAAAACTGTCCAATTCAATCACATTCTGTGGATCAGAAATATCTAGCCTTTGTATTAAAAAACTTCCATCGTGTATGCCACTCCATCTCAAACTGAAGCCAATATCTCCATCTACAGCATATTCATGGGCTTCGCTATCGTACGTACCAGTTATTTCAGGCTCCAGCGGGGTACTCACATCAATAATTGCCAGGACATATTGATCATCTACAATTCCATAAATCAAGTCACCTGATTTACTTACTTCGAGATGTCTAAATCTTCCAGTATATAAACTTGACGTCAATTCTGGTTGAACAGGATTGCTGAGGTCAATTGTATACAAGGAATCTGCCCAAGCTAAATAAACCGTCGAATTTTTCACCACAATAGCTTGAGTCCCATATTCTGATAACTCAAGATTTATCGATCCAATTAACTCTGGGTTTAGTGGATTTGTTAGGTCGTAGGCATCTATTGTTAACGATGTATCTTCCATGACAGACTCATCATAGGTCAAGTTAATCAATAGATTATTCTCAATCGTACTCCAATAATTCCACTGTGGTGTAACGGCTTGACCAATATGGCCCTGAGATGTAGGGGTGGTGGGGTCATCAATATCGAGTAAATTCCAGGGAAACCCTAGTATCCATAATCCATGACTGGAATGCTCCATCTGATGGGCAGGTCCTCTCTGTGCCACATGAAGTACTGGATCAGAATTTTCAGTGAGGTCAATACATTTTATTCCCCAATCTGTAATGGATGACCTAAAAAGACCTTCACCAAGTTCATATACTTCATAGAAGGCTCCGTGAATGACAGCGTAATCTGCTCCAACGCTCATCGTGTTTAATCCCACACTAAACCCACCAAACCCACCATCGTGTATATATTTTGAGGCAATGGTCTGCGGCGATGATGGGTCGGAAAAATCAATGACTTCGAACGCTACCGAATCAGCTCTGGCAGCGATGGTATATAAGTAATCCCCCCTCATTGTTGGGTATTGATAGTTGAGGGGGGTTGCAGATGTATACACCGTCTGGAAATTACCTGATTGTGAGATGTCTATAAATTCTGTACCTGATGATTCATCAGTAATGAATAAATAATCCCCACAAATATTAATAGATCTGTAGGATTCTGAATCGAACAGGATTGTATCTGTCACTGCCAAGGCATACTTATCAGTTAAATCTAATAAGTAAACGCTATAATTTGGATCTGAGCGCAATATTAGTCTATCTCTCGCAATGCCGTCAATTTCAACATGCTGAGACATGTTATAATTTGACAAACTCACGATTTCACCATCGGCCGCAAGAGAATCGATGAATACGACATTATTTGATCTATAGTAAATGTAATTATCCTCAAAGACGGCATCACCAGTGTGACCCCCAAATTCATAGGAGTTTTGAGAAATGACTTCTGGGCTGGAAGGATTTGACACGTTGACCAGTGTTTGATGGATCCCGTCGTTTTGATCGATGCTGGTGATCCGGCAAATATCATTTCCAATTTGCATAACATGTTGAATTGGTTCATTGTAATCTGAACCAGGTAACAGGATATAAGAGAGCTGTTCTAGTTGCTCCAGATTAGTAGCATCAAAAATTCCAAGGGTATTACCAAAAGTAGTGTACAGAATATTTCCTTCGATTTTCATTTGAGTATCGTAGCCTCCTCCAGCAAGGTAGCGGCTTTGAATTTCAAATCCGAAATTTTCACTCTCCGATTGTGACCAGATGTGTGAGAATAACAGGGTAAGAGTTAGGCACTTGATGAAGACTTTCATGATTTCCCCTCCAGTTTGATTTCATGCAAATTTCTTGGTTGAAAATACACCGCTAAGCAACCCTATTCACCTTTACTAAATCTTTACAAGGCCACTTTTGTTCAAATGGCAACAACACTCATCTCTGAGGAGTCGATAGGCTTAGAGTAGAAGATTTGGAGTTAGCCGATTAGAGCCAGAAATGAAACAGCCCCATTCTCAATTCAATGACAATGGGGCTGTGATCAAAAATGTGTGTATTTAGCGAATGCTAATAGACATCCCTCAAATGTTTGCCCTCATGACACTTCAGCGTACAGGTTCCATGTCCCGGTTCAAGACTTTCAACCTGCTTTACACCATTAATACTGGTGATGTGAGACTGATTCAAATCAATGAGACCTGGGGAATCAACACTTCCATGGGGATTGTGACAAGCAGAGCAGCTATAGCCTGCTCTATTGATATGGAGATTGTGGAATTTGAAGCCATCATTACCAGTAATCTTGCGCTGGTCATGACATTTAAAACATAATTTCTGCTCATCTATGCTGGCATAGGGAAAGTCACTGTAGGGTGCTTTAAGGATATGTGGTAAACTTGAACCATGAGGACCCTGGGGACCATAGGGATCGTCATTTCCGTGACAATCGGAACAGGTTATGAGGGACTGTTCACTCCAGCCTTCCTTCAAACTTGGGACATACTGCGATAATCCAATGTTTTCGATAGGATGGTAGCTCCGATTCCCCACACTGAGGAGTCGAGCAACATCATTTCCAGAGTTCACATTTTGGTTTTGACCATGGCATTTGTAACAAACTTCATATTCATAATCGACCTGATCCTTATGAAATCCTATTGCATCAACACCCTCAACAAAGGCCAGACTTCCATCCAGGACAGGGGAAACATTTTTCTCAGTGACGGCATGTGGATTATGGCAATCACCACAACGGACAAAACGATCATCAGCCAATCCAAAGTTCCACGGAGAATCACTGTCGGAATCATAGCCAACATCTGTAACATTGGGGTTGATCCGGATAGGGTGAGTAAATGGTTTCTCGAAGACTTCTTCAAGATTTTTTATGCTAGCAATTTCTGTATCTTCATCAATTCTACCATCATGACAGGTCAGACAGAGTGTGTTTTCATCGGCCTTGAGTAATTTTGCATTGGTGGGCAGCGTATGAATGGAATGGCATTGCAGGCAGGCAACTTCTTCAAGATCTGCATGTAGAGGATTCTGGGGGTTTCCATGTGTGGACAGTTCCCAGTTCTGCATAGAATGGCATTCCAGGCATATTTCTGATCCCTGGTTTGATACTCGTAGGAAATGACCCTTCTCATTGTTATGCGGATCATGACAGGTGATACAACCAACCTGATTTTGATCAGTGAGCATCAATTCAGAAGATGCATCTGGACGACTGATCTCCTTCCCGGACTTTGGAAAATTGAAGAGGTGCATATTGTAATTGGCTGGTGCCTGGACTTCAGGAGCAGTCATGTTCACCTGGGGATGCTTCTGGTTTCCCCGATGAGGGAAACTGCGAGCCATTGAGCCATCATGACAGGAAAGACAATTGCGACTACCTGGATCCAAGGTATGAACATGCTCATCGGTAGGATCTATTTCTTTATTTATATCAAATCTTGGGACCGAGATCTTCCGATACCATAGGGGTTCAACTGCAGTAGCCTTGTTGGGCACATGACATGAACGACATAGTGAGAAATCGACGAGAATGCTATCCAACATCAGTGCGTCTTTATTCATCATCAGGTTATGTGGAGTATCAGCAATCTTGCTCTTATTCTGAAGATCCTCTAGACCCTGGCCCCAAACAGACACAGCGAGTAAAAATAATACTGGAATAAATTTTAGTCTGATCATAGCTGCCTCACAAAACGCATCCATACCGAGAATTTGTCATCAAATATGGTATCGGGTTCGCCCTGAGCTTGAACTTCAAGTGCCCAATTGAAATAGTGCATGTTTACTTTAATAAATGAATTCAGCCAGAGGTAGTCGGGATAGATTTCTGATTTATAGCGATACATGCTGATCAAATTCAAGCTGCTACCAGGAGACATGTGATATGTAAACCTTGTATTCAGATGAAGACGTAAATCACTCTCCTCTCCCAGGTCACTCACAGTGAGATGATCCAGGGAGGCTCTCAATTTTCTCTTTACATATTTTAACTGAACATTGTGTGTAATGGCATTACGCAAAGTATCTTCTGAAAAATCGAGATCTGTTCCAAAATGATTCAATAGTCTAAATGTGTTAGCAACTTGAACTTTCTGACCAGGCCACAGATCAACGGTGAAGTCTAATCGATGGTCTATGTCATATCTTGGATCTTCACTAACTCCATCCAACCCAATGAAAACCTCACCTTCGGAGTGATCGCTCAAACCCACCCGCAATTTTCGGTTTTGCATCAGGGGAACCCGTTCCTCAAATTCAAAACGCATATCCAGACCAGATCCGAATCGGTAAGATTCTTTATATCCAAACTGCAATACACCAAGAGCTGATTTTCTATCTCCTAGACGCCAATGCAGCCCAGCGAGGTACGCTCTCCAATGGTATTGTGGATCCCCACTAAGCGGATTGACCTTACTACCCTCACCTAGCAGTTGAAAGGCTATGGCATCACTTTTCTTCCAGCGATAGTCCACATCGTAGGCCTGCGTATTGAGATAGCTACCACGATAGGATACCTGCTGATTGTTAAAGTGTGCCCAGACAGTGGAACGGTTGGATAGTTGATAGTTTACCCGTTGATAAACTCGCCAATAAGCATTTCCGCCATAGTTGTAAACGGAATTAATTGCTGTCCAGTTTAATCCTTTTGCAGGACTGCCGTACCACTGAATGGACATGTTCGATCTGTCGTTGTCCCCGCTTGTAACATCATTATTAATCAAATCTTTTTCACCACGGAAACGGAACTGCAAACCCAGGAGTTTTTGTTCAAGATGAAGTTTCGCAAACTGGTGATCTATTGTATTAGTGTCTCGCTTGGAATTTCTGAATCCGAAGGCAAAAAGTAGTCGGCCGTTATTGGGAAGGCTGGAACGAAATTGAAGCCCGTTGACCTGCTCCTTATGTTGCAGACTGTCCTGAGCGATCTGCATGGGATTTCTCATTTGAGAATAGCTGAACATCTCAATGGTGGTTTGATGGAAGGGCTGAAATTGTGCCTTGGCCTGGAATTCAGGAATAAACTCAGTCATTTCAAGCTGAGTCGATCCTCGCAGGAGACCACCACCACTTAAACTATAATTAAAGTCCATATAATTTAACTGCTGTTGGATTCCCCAGTTAAGGCGTTCCATGTGGACCAAATTGTTACTATCCCCAGCATCATTGGAGATCATTCCAACTCTACTCTCAACTCTACCAATACTTGTCAGATCAAGAGCATCTACTTGACTGCCAAGCAGAATCAGGCCGAGAACACCCATCACCATGAATTTCATGGGAGGTGTTGTCTGATGTGTATAATTAAGCTTCATATCCCCGCTCACTATTGTGCGAAATAACGAAATATTTGTACTCTGTTATTATATGGATCGGCAACAAACAATCGTTGTTCCTGATCAATAAACAAATTGCGCGGCATCAGGAATTGACCCCGTCCTGACCCAGTTTCACCGAAATAGAAAAGTAGGGCGCCCGTTGGATCAAACATTTGAATATTGCCAAAGGCTGCATCACCAATGAATAGTGTACCATCAATTGCCAGAGCAATACCCTTGGGAAATGCAAAACTACCGGGGACCTGATCATATTCGCCAAAACTATTGATAAATTGAAACTCAGGATCGTATTGTTTGACTTTGCGAGCCATCCCATCTAATACATAGATATTCCCATTGGCAGCATCCACCGTTATGGCAATGGGACTTTGCAAAACAGCGTGAGAGTGTCCACCTCGACCCAATTGAGCGAGATATTCACCATCCGGTGAAAAAACGAAGACCCTATTGGCCGGTGGATCGGCTACCAATAAACGATTGGAATGGCCATCATAAGAGAGACCGCCTGGTCTTTGCATTTCAGCGTGATCTATTGTCCCCACCAGATTAAACTCATAATCCAAGATATGAACGGTGCCACCCATTAAATCACTAACAAATATCTTATCTGGCCCTGCAGCGATGGAGGTGGGATGCAAAATTTCTGGGAGACGTACTCTCTCACTATTGACCCATTCCCCCTCGACTTCGTTATAAATGGAGATATATCCTGCTTCAGACTCAACAATGAGTAAACGTCCCTTTTGATCAACGACCATGTCGGTGGGCTGATTTAAAGTGAATTTTCTCTCTGGTCCTACAATCATACCTAGAAAACGACTAAACAAGCCCTCAGGAGTGTCCTGAGCACCTTCAATCACTTGTTCAAGGGTCAAGTAGGGTTGGGGAATATCAGCGGGATAATTCATCACCTCGCTGACCTCGCTGCTTGAAGCACATCCCACAAGTCCAGATATAAAAACCGCTGTCATGAGGGATAAAACTGTTAAGTAAGGTTTAAAAGATCGGATGACTCTCATCTTAGTATCTCTTTCTCTTAACCGGATCATGGTAATAATTGTATTTCCAGAGTGTGCTCTCACCATGACAATCAGTACAAAGGGTCAACTGACTTGGATTGCGTAAAAATGATGTGAGGTCATTGCCTTCTTCGTTTTCAGAGCTCAGCTCTTGAAACTTCGGTTTGTAAGACCAGGAATGGGGATTGTGACAAGTGAAGCAATCGATATGACCCACTGTCATGCTGGGACCCGCTTCCGTGAAGAGTGGGAAATCCAACCAATCTCCAGTACCTCTAGCAGGAGGAGTCAGGATGCCAAATTCTCGTGGATGACTATACCCCTCTACCAGTTTGGCTGAGGCTGAGCCTGCTTCACTATGACAACTAAAACAATGTTTCTCATTAAAACTGGCACCAGGTGCATCACCCCATTTTGCTAAAATTCCATATTCGGTCTCTGCATTGTGAGGGGCATGGCAAAGACTACAGGCGCTTCTGTCTGCTTCAGTCAAATCATGATCTGTATTTAAGATCGATTCCTGTTCGGGGTGACAATCAAGACAAAGTTTAGGTTCTGGCCAGTTTGAAATGGTGAGGAATGAATTTCTATCGTCTCCATTTAAATCCACTGTTTGAGATTTTTCGACTGTCTTGCCCCACTTATGTGGATCATGACAGGTATTACAACTCAGTAAAGTTTGACCATCCTTTCTATACCCATGCAGATTGCTTTTTGATTCAAAGGGCACACCGATGGGATGATTATTATGAACCACTGATGTGGCAAAATGCTGACCATCATGACAACGCATGCATAGGACAGTATAGGGATCATCTTCTGTCGATCCTTGCAGAGCATCTGTATGAGCTCCATGGCAGACTGTACACTGCCCGTTCAATGTGTTTGATTCTCTGAATAACTGCTGGAAGCCTTCTCTGGTAACACTATGATCAGAATTGAACATACTAGATTGTCCGGAGTGGCAGCTTACGCATAACTGACCCTGGGCATCATCGGGCAAACGCAGAAATGAGGTATATTCAGTACCCTCTTCATTACTGGCATTCACGGCGTGTTTGTTTGAGAATTCCCACTGATGCGGATCATGGCAGGATTTACATAGTAATTTGTCACCTGCTTTTATTCCCAGCGCAGGAATATTTTTTCTCAGTTTAATTTTTGAAACGGGGTGACCAGTATGTGAGAATGTTTTTTCCTGACCTAGACCAGTGTCACTATGACAACCTATGCAGTAGCCGTTCTCCCCCGCCTTCGGATCAATTTCCATAGCCCACATATGCTCGGCTTGACCATCGTGACTAACATGGCAAGCAGCACATGGATCATGTCCGCCAAAATCAGGACCAATATCGCTAGATTTATTCTCCAGGGAGCTGGTGAGATCGTGATCAGTAAGCTTGATGTTAAAATAAGTTTCATGACATGAGGAGCAGAGTTCACTTCGATCATTTCCGGTTACTCCTACCACGGATTCTGTTCCGTGAATGGGATGACAGGTCATGCATTCCATAGTACCATCTTTACCCCAGAACGTACTTTCAGGCATGGTATTATCAGGTGATACTTTCACTTTGATGGGGTGGTTTTTATGTGATTTGGCTTGATTGGAGTGACAATCCAGACATATCGCCGAATTCATCTTTTCCATTCGGAGGAAAGGCGCCAGACCACCATTTCGGGTTGGTTTTAGACTATGGGGGGTGTGGCAGGTCCCGCAATAGATCTTGCCGTCTTTGTCAAGTGGTAGATCTTGAATACTGGCATGTTTAACATCCATATCCATCTGGTGGTTGCTGGATGCGAAGGTTTGACGAGAATCCTTAACCGTTCCATCGTGGCAGGTAAAACACATGGCTGCCGTGGGAATAAGGGCTGGCATCCCTTGAATCTGAATGGGAGCATCAATTTCCGGGAGTAATGATTTCTCTGCATCAATATTATCGTGCCAGCTTACGTGACAGGTGACACAATCCAGACTCACTTTTCGACCATCCGGGTTGTGTTGTCCAAAAGTAAAAGTGCTAAACAAACTTAGTGAAGCAAAAACCAGGACCAATCTTTTTGTGGTGCTCATCATTTGATCCGCCACACGCTTACTTTGCTGGCGAATGACTCAACCACCCACAGACGATCTTGTTTGTCTATATAAACTCCCATAGGAGCCGAAAGGGCGAGATTCTTACCCTCGCTGGTGGCTATTCCCAGATACTTTCCAGAAATAGAGAAGGCTTGAATGGCGCCTGTATATCCATCAGCTACCCAAATACGCTTTTCCGAATCGAGAGCAATCCCTTTAGGTCTGAATATTTGTCCTTTTTCCACACCTGGTTTGGCAATGATTTGTGGGTAGCGACCACTGGGTGAGTAGGAAACAACCCTGCGGTTGAGGATATCTCCAATAACGATTCTATTTTCAGGACCAGGAGCCAGGAAACCTGGATTGATAAATTCACCAATCTTTTCTCCTCTATCACCCCAGTAATATTTTTCTTTGAAGTCTTTATCAAGAACTGTGATGCTATGATTCAGGCGATCTGTTACTACATAGTTGTCACCCATATCAGTGACATCCACCGGTTCAGTCTGATGATCCAATGGGACAACCTGGCTGACGCGTCCATTCATCTCCATTTTCAGAAGACGTGAACGAGGTGTATCTGCAATCCACAGATTACCATTAATCCAGGCTATACCTACTGCCTTGTAAATGGTTTCTCGCTGGGGTTTTATTTCAACCACTTCTCCACTGGCTTTGAGTTGAACCACACGATCATTCATCCCATCCAGAACAAAGACATCACCGCGATCATTTCCACACAGATCTGTAGGAAAATTGAAATCTGCTTCCAGGGTCCTGACATGGGAAAAATTTACTTCTTGAGCAATAAGACTTTGTACTAGGCCAAAGCTGGCAGCCAGAACAACAATTAGCAGCTTCTTAAATCTCATGAATGCTCTCGAATTCTCTGATTTACTCAAAAACAGGAGGGAAATAGAAGGATTCGTATTTCTCAACCATACCCACTACTGCTGAATGTCGCATTTCATTTAATCTATCCCCTTTAAAACCCAAATCCTCCCAGGGGAATGATGCAGATTCTGAATGACAGTTTGAACAGGTCAACGCTTTTTCACCTACCAGTGCTTCAGCAGCTTGTCTGGCTTTGACTTCATCAACTTTATCACCTGCATCAACTGAGTTTCGATATTGAAGGGATTGCTCAGAACTATATGGTGTGTATAGTCGGGTTTTAATTTCACCATCAGAAATGATGGGAAGGATTTTACTGATAAAATTGTCTGAACCTGAAAGCCTAGAATCGGCATCACGAACTAAGCCATAGGCACCCTGTCTGGTGATGGAATTGTCCACACCGAAGTCGTACCACTCAAATGTTACAGGTCGTCCGGGTTGCTCATCAATGTGACAACTCATGCAAGACATATATCTGGAGTGTTGATTATTAAAAGCACGTGTTCTCAGATCTTTTTCGTGCGGCCATATGGAGTGGCAGGTCAAACAATTTTCCTGCTGATCCATGGGTAATAGATAGCGTTCAGAGGTCTGATGAAAATGACTCTGACGATTCTCATAACTGTCATAATAACTATTTAACTGTTCTACATAATCAGGGAAGCGGGATTCAGAAGGAACCTCAGTTTCGAGTGGGGTATCATGTGAGACCACTGCTTTGATGAGAGTTACTGAAACAAAGGTCCCAAGAACCAGGGCAAGAAGACCATAAAAGAGTTTCAAGGCTTTTTTCATTTTGAAGCCTCCTCTCTGGCTTTGATTTCCTCTAGTTCAAGAGGATGCTCATGTTCCATTTCTTCTTCAGATAAGGTTCCCTTGTACCAGACTTTATTTGCAGGCCAGATGCGAGGATTGAAATGAACATTATAGAAATGCCAGATAATAATAGCTAGCAAGGCCAGCATGGCCTCATCACTATGGGCGATATAGGCGATCTGAATCACAATTCCTGGTAAAAATTTGCTGAATAGGACAGGGAACCATAAAATGATTCCACTACCTGCCATGATAAACATTCCCCAGAAAACTGCCCAGTAATCAAATTTCTCTATATATGAGAATCTATGAAACCGGGGACGTTCATCAGACAGAAACAGGAAGTACTTCATGTTCTCTATGATATTCTTACCATCTCTTCCATTTGGCACAAGATGCATGTCTGCCAGGGATGGTCTTTTTTTATAGAGATTATAACCGAGATAAAGAATATGAAAGGCAAAATCAAGAATCATGACTGCCGCAGCAAAGCGGTGGATGACACGAGCCTTTTCAATCCCACCGGCAGCGGACATGACGACACTCCAGAACTCGCTTTCAGGGAATTTGATGGGAAATCCAGTCAAAACTAAAATGATAAAGGGGACAAACATGAAAATATGCTGTAATCGTTGACTCATCGTGAAGCGGGTATAGTCGCGACTCATTTTTCTTTCCTCCGCATCCAGATATCACCAACCCAGCGTCCAAAATCGAGAAAGATGTGGGCAAAGAGCAGAGCCATAGTTCCAGCGGTTAATATGATGAATCCCCATTCTACGAAGAAGAGGATGGGATTATTTTGAGTGGTAGGTTCTGAGTGAATTGCAGAAACCGCAAATTTAGCCGTAGCATCAGAATGACAATAGGCATTTGAACTACAGGTCTGTTGAATATTATTGGGGTGAATGCTCGAGTTCGGATCATCTGCAGGAAGGTTGAGATGGTTGCGGTGACAGTCCATGCAGTTGGCCACTTCGTTCATACCACGTTTGAGAGCCTTTCCATGAAAATGCCGTTCATATCCCGAAACCTGAGTAAGGTTTACATCAAACTGTTTCATATGACCCTGGTCAGCATGGCAGGAAGAACACAGTTCAACCACATCAATGGAGGCTTCAGCTGTGCGATGACCAGAATGGGAGCTGACATGAAGGATAACCCCGGCAAGTCCATCACCTTCATGACATCGTGCACAGTGCTGACTGTTCGATTCCAAGACCTCATCCTTGATGATATTCCTGAATGTATTGGAGTGACAATACTTGCAATCAGGTTTAGCCTCATTTTTTTCTGCTGAATACTCAGAATTGAAACCGTGGGCACTGATGGCATGGGCATCCGCTTGCTCAGCGTGTGAGTAGCCTGTGAGGGCAAATGGTTTTGTAATGTGACAGGCCTTGTAGCATTCAACCGTGGCAACTTCTTCTGGATGGGGAAAGACGTTGATATCTGTATGGCAATCTCTACAGATGACATTTCTGTGGGTTGAATGGCTGTAGGCTTCAGCTGTAACTTCAAAACTTCGTAATCCATCCGAAGGTGTCGCAATTCCCAGCAATGCCAAACTATGGCAGAGATTACAGTTTTCAGCATCCGCCTGCTGTGCCGGCGCAGAAAGTGCAGTCAGCATCACAAGCAAAAGTACTAGAATTGAATGTCTATAGATCGTGGCAGGCATAGCACAAGTTCTCTTTTGATAGGCGTAAGAAACGCTGGTTCTCTCCGTCACCCTCGTAGACCACCTGATCGGCAGCGAGGGTCCCCCGGTTATGAGTGTAATGACAGGTGTTGCATTGAATAAGATTATCCTGGGAAAGGGGCAGGGTAAGCCCAAATTTTTGTTGTGTCTCACTAAAGCGTTTTACGGTCGCTTTTTTGGATAATTCAATATTTTTGCCCTGATGATTTTGTTCATGGGAATGGAGAGAGTGACACTTGTTGCAGGTCGCAGTCATATCCAGCTGCATCTCTCGGGCAATAGTTGGGTGATCATCTTTACTGGGTTGCTTAATGTGACATTGTAAACAGGTTGAATTGTCGATACTACCATCCGATTGTACCTGCTTGTGTGGATTCATCTTCTTGTAGTCTGATTTGCTATGACAATTATAACAAAAATCGATCTCACGTTTATAAGGTCCACCCCTTAGGAAGGTCCTGTTGGAGCGATCAATTTTGCAGGCGACCTGATGACAGGTTAGGCAGCCCAAACTCCCGTCAGCGTCCAATTTAAAGCTTGTTGGGATGGACATCTTCTCAGATTTGGGGTTGACGTTTTGAAGCGGATGAATCATATCATTTATCGATGCTGCAGCATGGCACTGAACACAGACATCTTTTTTTAGATTGGCTGCGCTTGCTTCAAGTGGTGCAGTATGACAAAATGAACAGTCCTCACTCCCGTGTGGATTTTTAACATCAGGAAATGTGAGCTGTCCGAAAAGAAAGCTAGTCAATAAAAGGGAGCCGAATAGAATTCGGCCCCCTCTACTTAATCGATATGAATACGTATTATTCAAATTGGTTCAATGAATATAAACTAATCCATTGGTAAGTCAGCAGTCAAAGCAGACCATTTGTGGCTCTCGAGTGCTGAATAGATCATTGAATTTGCACCAAACTTCAAGCTGGTAGCATCATATCCAAGTGCTGTCAACCAGGCTGTCATCATAGATGAAGTCTGACCTGTCCAGCAATAAGTAACGATTGTCTGTGAAGGATCAAGAATGTCAAGACCATCGTTGGCAATTGTCAGTGTACCAGGAGTTACCTGATATGCACCGTCAATATGACCATAATGATCCCAGTCAGTCAATCCCCAGAAGTTATTGATCTGATAGTTCTCAGGAGCTTCAATGATTGTAGCTGAAGGTGTTCCCTTGAAACCAGCAAGAATAGCATCAACACGTTCTGCAAGAATGGCGGCACCATCTGTCAAGTCAGTGTCAATTTCTGGATCATCCATACCTGAAAGTAATGCAGGAGGAGCTGCTGTCGACCAGTTAGCGTGATCTACGCCAATACTGGCAACATTGCCTGACCAGCTATCAAACTGCATGGCCCAGCCACTCATTCCCCATTTCAGGGTTTTTGCGTCTGTGTATCCACTAAGACGAAGAGCAACAACAGCATGTGCTGCTGACTGACCTGAGTAGCAAGCTACCAGAACAGGAAGATCATTCGTGTTTTGTGCTTCAACAGTAGTTAGGATATCAGCATAAGTACTATTTACTGCACCGGGGATATGTCCTTCAGCATATTTGTCAGCTGCGCGGATATCTACGATAAAGTAGTTAGCTTCGTTACCTGTAACGTTTGCAGCAGTTGTAATCCAGTCAGCGATGACAACATCTGCATCATAGGAATTATCAACCATATACTGTGATAAGGTTTCAAAAGCGGTTACGGTTTCTTCATCATCAGTGTCCTCACAACTTACCATAAGTCCTAGTGATAACACCATTACCAATACTAGTCTCCAATCAAGTTTCATCTTACCTCCTCGTGGCTTTGTTAACTTGTTTTCAATTGACTATTTACTAATGACAGGCAGAACAATAATTACCATTTGACATGCGGCCCAAACTCGTAAGTGTGTTGAATGGGATCTCGTCACTCAAATCATCATTGGTAATATCGCTCTCCATATTTTCATCTATTAAATAAAGCGCATCATTCACTGCCGTATATGCTCCGACATCTCCGTGCATGTGGCAATTCGTATAACAATCATCTGTTGTATAATCCTGGGTGGAACTGCTAGCCCAGTTTGTATCAGCCAGGGTTCTCTCAGTCCAACGTTGAATATTATGGGGGCTGGCATATTTCCAGGTCTCCATATTTTTTACCGCAGATAGATCATGTAAATCCCAAGAATCAATGTTCCAGTTTTTAAAGGCATCTGGGGATACTGGTACGTGTCTTACAGTGATCCAGGCTTCATCAGTATGTGGATGATTGGCTTCACCGTAATAGGGGTTACGACCGATTTTGAATTGCGGATAGACTCGGTATTCATCCGAATTGTCGGCCTCATATTCATTTTTCCATGAGCCAGCATGACAGGTATTACAGTTGTTATACTGTTGGGAATGACATACGAAGCAGGCCAGGTCAGCGCCATCAGAAGCATCTCCATTGGGCCAATGCCTGATATGATAGGCATTGTCGTCTGCATCAACAGTGTGACAATCTACACAATCAGGAAGATCTGCTACCTGATATCGAGAAGTATACTGGGCATCTGTTTCACCCTCGCCATGCATGTCTTCGGTATGACAGTCTAAACAGGTATAACCAAAATCATTGTGAACATCAGGAACATTTCCTGGCACACGATCTTGATTGGCGTTCCAGTCGTCACCGACACGGGAACCATGACAGGCTGTACATACGTTTTCTTCGCTAGGTGTGGGTAAAAATTTGTGACTATAGCCCACGCGTTGTTCAAGGAATCCACCTCCAGCAGCATGGGGGCGACTAATGTGACACTGTCCACAAGTCGTGTGGCAGCTATTACAATCCTTAGCAAATCCATCCTGAATTTCAGAGGGACAAGATTCAAAGGATTCGTAACCATTCCTCAGGGCAACATGTGCCTTCTCTCCCCAGAGATTACTATGCATGCTGGTCTCATTGCGAGCGACAATATCAGCGTGACAGCTTCCACCGCTACAACCAAGTTCACCAATGGCAGAAGGATCTCGCATCATGCCCTCATGAGCAGCCCGAAAAGCAGAGGTATCATCAACTGCATCAACTAGTGAGTTTCCACCATGACATCCTGCGCAACCAATGACTGCGTGAGTGGGGTCAATATCAGTGAAAGAGTTCACACCGCGTGTGGCATTGATTCTAATTAAAACCTTATCCGTGAGTACCAACGGTACCGCTCCGCCACCTCAGCCAGGCGCCGCATGACCTTCGTCAGGCGGATCAAGATTTAAGGCATCTATCACATTTGATAATGCATTTCTATTCGTATGACAGCCTTCACATGTATAATCTGTTAAATCACCATCATCCGCTGGATTGATAGCGTCGCAGCTCCAGAAGGAGATGCTCATTAACAATAAAATGGCTATCGAAAATTGTTTTATTAATCGCATTTGAATTTCACCGATAATATTTTTTTGAGGTTTTCAACATTGAGGACCTGCTGATAAACAACACAGGTTCTACAATTTTCTCCTTTGCTCCGACAAGGCGTATCATCAAAGTCCCAACAAGGTCTGCAACTTCTATCTCCGGCCGGACAAGTTTGATAGTCTTCCAGGCAACAGGGTTTCATTTCGTGACATGGCAACATTGAAAGAATGTAGCGGATGCCAGCAAAATTCAGCTTGTTCTCATGTATCTGTTTTTGAATACAGGTGATCCATTCAATATCAGAATCAGTATAGCGTCTGTGGCCAGAATCCAGCTTGTAGGGAACGAGCAAGCCCTCACGTTCATACAAACGAAGGCTCTCTACAGAAAGGTTCAGCCGTTGAGCTACTTCCCGCGGTGTATAAAGTTCTTCACCCCCGGAAGGATCAGCTGATGGCGTCGTATTTGGATTTATGCTCATTTATTTTTTTCTGTATTCTGAAATACGGTATTTACAAAGGGTGTGCCAAAACACCGGCGTAACTGCTAATGACTCGCATTTAGGCCAATTGGGGAGAACTGTCGCAAATAAATTTCTTCCTGAAACATTAATCGCGCTTCAAATCTGCTGATTTTGGCGAGTATTTATTTTGTAAACTAGTTATTCCACGCCATTTCTCTGATTTTCGAGAACTACTTCTCGCAACTGAGAGTGACAAAAATGGTAATATTTATATCCACCTTCCAACATAGATTCATTTGCCAGAACCTGATTTGGAGGAAATATTGAGGCATGGAATATCTCATGCAATTGCCTAAGGAATCAATAGGCCAAAGTTTTTTTAACCACGAACCAATTCATGTAGCTCAATCGCTCCTTGGAAAAATCATTGCTGTCCCTCATTCCACAAATTGGCTCATGGTTAGAATCATCGAGACAGAAGCCTATTATCGCAAAGAAAAGGCCAGCCACTCTTCTCTGGGATACACAAAAAAGCGGAAGGCTCTCTTCATGTCTCCCGGCACTATATATATGTATTATGCTCGAGGTGGTGATTCTCTCAATTTTTCCTGTCAGGGTGAGGGAAATGCTGTACTTATCAAATCAGGATACCCAATATTTCTGAAAGATGATGCTATCGACACCCGAAAGGTCATGCAGAGCAACAATCCAAATCGAAATGGCAGCAGGCGCTCCATCGCCAAACTTTGTGCAGGACAAACCCTGCTCTGCAAATCGCTTAACCTCAAAGTAAGTGATTGGGATACTAAACAATTGACCCCAAACTTACTGGAGCTCTGGGATGATTACTATTTTCCCGAAAAGATCATTCAAACCAGGCGGTTGGGAATACCTCCAGCGAGGGATGCTCATCTGCCATATCGGTTTATTGACATGCGCTATGTAGATTTCTGCACAAAAAACCCGCTGCGAGTTCGAAACTTTCAGATGGGGAGAGATTACACTATCTTGAAGCCATGAAAAATCGAATTGCATACATAAACCTGCTTGTTCTCATTTGTCTCTTCCCTCTGTTGGCAGGGCAGAAATTGTCATTGGAGGAGCAGCTTCAAAAACAAGGACTGGTGAACATCCACACACTGGCTCCAGATATTCTGGTTGAATTAAAGTACTCCACTTCAGACAATTTCCTTTCATCAGATACTTATGGTGAATTGGAAAATTGCTATCTCCAGCCTAAGGCTGCAGCCATGCTTAAACAAGCCCAGGACTCACTCAAAAAATCACACCCTGAATTAACCCTGTTGATCTACGATGGTGCCCGCCCGCGCTCTATACAACGCAAAATGTGGGCTCTGGTGGTAAATACTAAATCCCAGGATTATGTGGCAAACCCTGATAGAGGATCAGTCCATAATTTTGGGTCTGCAGTAGATCTTACCATTGCCACCAACGATGGAGTCCCCCTGGATATGGGTACTGCTTTTGACTATTTTGGCAAGTTGGCCCAACCACGTCACGAAGCTCGTTTCCTGAAAGAGAAGAAACTGACTCAGGAGCAACTCGATCACCGCCATCTCCTGCGAGATGTGATGACTCAGGCTGGCTTTCAGTCCATCTCCATTGAATGGTGGCATTTCAACGCCGTGCCAGTTAAAGTTGCTCGTTCTCAATATCATATTATTGAATAAGGATATCTCCATGCTCCCTCAAATAAAATTAATTGTTACCCTTGTCCTTGTGCTGGTGTGTGGAACCACAGCCAGCAGCATGTCAAAAAAAGAGAATCTCCCCTCAGATGAATTTGCCAGACGTAGAGCCGTTTTTCTTGAAGAATTACGTGAACTTGACGCCTGTGCAATCTTTCATACTGCCCCCCAATACCAACGCAATCATGATGTGGAATTTCCATATAGACAAGACTCGGATTTCTTTTATTTGACAGGTTGGACTCAAATGCAGGGCGTATTGCTCCTGACACCACAAGAAAACTCAGAGAATGGCGAAGAGGTTTCTATGTTTGTGTTGCCTCGAATCCCAAAAAGGGAGGTTTGGACGGGTCCCAAAGCTGGTATTGATGAGGCCATGGTGCTACCTGGCATCGATCAAGCCTATGATTATGGGGACTTTTACACCCATTTGGGAAAACTTATCAAAGGCTACGAGCGATTGGTCATTTCACACGGCAGCGACTTAGTTTTTGAACATGAGTTTGAGGAAAATTTTAAATCCATCCGGAGTCGTCCCAGCATTGTTCAGGAAGCATCATCGCTTCTTAAATCATATCGCCTGATCAAATCAGACCATGAAATTAATGCTTTGCAAAAAGCCATTGATGTGACTCATCAATCCCTGGAGGAAGTATTACCATTGATTCCAGGTTTGAGCTTTGAGTATGAGGTGCAAGCCGCCATCGAATATGGCTTCGCAAGGCGTGGAGCCGAGCGTATGGGATTTCCCTCCATTGTCGGGGCTGGTAAAAATGCTACCTACCTACATTATGAAGACAATCACGGCACCCTCCTTGCTGGAGATCTGTTGCTAATGGACATAGGCGCCGAGTGGAATTATTATTCAGCTGATATCAGCCGGACTGTACCTATCTCCGGAAAATTCAGCTCCGAGCAAAGCGCTATCTATCAACTCGTCCTTGATGCGCAGTACGCAGCTATTGAATTGGTTAAACCAGGAACTTCCTGGCGTATCCCACATGAAAGAGCAATTGAGGTAATTACATCTGGACTCGTTGATCTGGGTTTGCTCGAAGGAGATCCAACCGATCTGATTCAGGAAAAGGCATATCGTAAATTTTTCATGCACGGTACCTCACACTGGCTGGGTTTAGATGTCCATGATGCCGGTGGTTGGGTCGGAGATGATGGCAAACCTCACATACTAAAACCCGGGATGGTTCTCACCGTCGAACCAGGAATCTATATTATTGAGTCTGAAGATGTGGATCAGAAGTGGTGGAATATAGGTGTCCGTATCGAGGATGATGTGCTGGTAACACCAAAGGGACACCGTGTTTTGAGTCAGTCTATACCTAAAACTATTCAAGAGATTGAGACTCTGATGCAGCCCTGATAGGCTGCTGATTTCTCAATAAGTTAAACGTTTGACATGCGAATAACTCCCATCTATATTGCGTGGCTTTGACAATGAAGATAGTACTGAACACATTGCCGAGAGGCAAATCAGAGCAGATCTTTGACAGCGTAGCACAGCTACAACAAGATAAAAGCATCGAGTGGAAACCACTCCAGTTTGAATTGAAG
>Ga0209141_1000300_pt1 | contig 41094 bp, 34 predicted proteins | sample SaaInlLV_10m_DNA_2_FD_184676 | JGI IMG/M metagenome (GOLD analysis project Ga0209141, IMG submission 184676) | Marine microbial communities from expanding oxygen minimum zones in the Saanich Inlet - Saanich Inlet SI074_LV_150m_DNA (SPAdes) (version 2) | ecosystem: Environmental > Aquatic >... | reverse complement strand
CAATGAACGCTCAGTACATTTACAACGATTTTGATGGAAATCAAAATGAATCCTTCTCCGGTTGGCCAAATGTGCCAGCAATAATACCAAATCCTGATGTGTCAGGTATTAATACTAGCCCTAACGTAGCTGAATTTTTAAGATCAGATTGGGCTCAGTGGGATCATGTTTATAGTGAATTGTCAGGCAAGGTTGACTTCTCAACAGGTACAGTTTTCTCTGTTAAAGTATGGTCACCCATTGCATGTGATGTTTTGTTTAAGCTTGAAGATAAAGCTAATGGTGCTATATTCTGCGAAAGGTTACTATCTATCTCTACCCCCAACCAATGGGTACAATTGGATTTTGACTTTGGCGGAGAAGCCTCTCTGACATATGATAAGGTTGTGATATTCTTTGATTTTGCAACATTTAATCAAAATGTTTTCTATTTTGATGATGTTGAAGGCCCATATTATGAGGGAAGCCAGGGCAAACCCTATGAAGCAGCGGATGTTCAAGATAATTTTGAAAACAATGGCTGGGGAACTATCACAGACTGGATTTTTCAGAATCCTGGTTTAGATCCCCTACCAACAACCGCCGATCCTTTGGATGGTTCCAATACTGTGGCAGATTATAACAGAACAGGAACTTTTGAGTGGACTAATGCACAGGCGGAATTGGCTCATAGAATGGACCTTACAGTTAGAAATGTTTTTGAGATGGATGTTTATTTCCCATCCTCAAATGATTACTCAGGACCCTTATCTGAAACAGTTGCTTTAAAGCTTCAAAATAGTTTATTAGGACCTAATGCATGGCAAACTCAGACAGAAGTAATTGTAACTGTTCCTGAGAGAGATCAATGGGTAACCGTAACTTTCGACTTTAGTTCAGTTGCTAGTAATGAAGATTATGATAAGATAGTTGTACAGTTCGGTGGCGAAGGCCACTGGGCACCTGGACAATTTTATTTTGATAATATCGAGTTACTTCCATGGTATCCAACCCCAGCATATATATATAATGATTTTGATGATAATCAGAATGTTGATTTTGAAGGCTATCCAAATATGCCAATAATAGAGTTTAATCCATACCCAGGTGGTATTAATACAAGCCCCAATAGTTTGGTATGGCTGCGGTCAACTGATCAGTGGGCACATATTTATGCTAATCTTCCTGGAGCAGTTGAGTTTGATAATGGTACAAACTTCCAAATGAAAGTTTATTCTCCAGTTTCATGTGATGTATTACTTAAGCTTGAAAATCAAAATGACCCAGGTATATTCATTGAGAAAACGGTTACAATATGGAATGCAAATGAGTGGGTACTACTCAATTTTGATTTTCCTGGAGCAGCATCTGATACATATGACAAAATTGTTATTTTCTTAGATTTTGCTTCAACAGAAAACAATATATTTTATGTAGATGATATTGTAGGCCCTGAACATTTTATACCAAAACCAGTTTCAGAGCTAAACGTACAAGATAATTTTGAAGATGATGGTTGGAGTACCATCAATTACTGGATACTTCAAGACCCTAATATGGATACTATGCTGGTTACTTTAGATCCTGTTGATCCGAATAATCACGTTGCAGATTATACTCGTTCAGGTACTTTTGAGTGGGCAAATGCACAAACAATTTTAAATCACAGACTTGACTTAACCGAAAGAAATAAATTTGAATTAAAGGTATATTTTCCTTCGTCAAATGATTATTCGCAAGGAACGAACAAGGCATCTGTGAAATTGCAAAATAGCTTGTTGGGTGGTAATGCATGGACTACACAAGCTGAGGTTTTACACGAGGTTACAGTTTATGATCAATGGGTAACTTTATTATTTGATTTTGAAGCTTGGAGTACAAGTATTGATTACGATCAAATAGTAGTTCAACTTGGTGGCGAAGGAAACTGGGTTCCAGGTCAATTCTACTTTGATGACTTTTATTTGAAACATGTTCCTGAAGTAACTGTGCTTTCTCCAAATGGTGGTGAAACCATAAATCAGGGTGAGAGTTTCACAATTGAATGGGATTATGCATGGTGGACTGGTGATATTGAAATCGAATTAATGAAAGGTGATCAGGACCCTGAACTAATTACTTATAATTTGCCTGTTTCTGATACAACATATGCATGGACAGTTATGACAGATCAAGAACCAGGATCCGACTATAGAATAATTGTTACCTCCCTGACCAATGAATTTCCTACGGATACAAGTGATAGCTATTTTACCATTGCTGAAGTTACTACGATTGTTCCTAATTTTAGTGCATCAGCATTAGATATAGCAGTGGGTGATAGTGTAATGTTCTCAGATAATACCACAGGAAGCCCAACATCTTGGGAGTGGTCATTTGAGGGTGGAACTCCAAGCTCTTATTCTGGGGAAAATCCACCTTATGTAACGTATTCTGCTTCAGGTTCATTTGATGTAAGCCTTGAAGTAAGTGATGGCTTAACAACTTACGTTGAGTTAAAGGAAGATTATATATTTGTTGGTGAACCTCCATATGCTGATTTTACAGCTAGTGAAACTACTATTTTAGTTGGCCAAACTGTTGACTTTACTAGTAATTCTACAGGTGATAACCTAACTTACAGTTGGTATTTTGAAGGTGGAACACCTGAGACATCAACCGAAGAAAATCCAATGAATATTCTTTATTCTGAGGCTGGTTTCTTTAATGTTGAGCTAAGTGTAACGAATGATTATGGCGAAAGTATAATGCTAAGGGAAGATTATATCGAAGCTACTGGTGTTGGAGTAATTGGTCTAAATGATCAAACTTTAAGTATTTGGCCAAATCCTGCAAAGGATAAGATCAAAATATCTCTACCAGACGATGGAGTATATACTATTAAAATCATTGATTTAAAGGGATCTAGCAAAATAGAAACTGTAATTAATAATCAGTTTAGTGAGATGGATGTGTCTACTTTAAATTCTGGTCTATATTTAATAACAGTTACCGATCAAAATACTTTTAACACAGTTAGTAAGAAAGTAATTATCAATTAGTTGTTGTGAAATGTGGCTTGCAGCGGTAAAACGTTGCAGGCCCTTTTTATTAATAACTACAAAAACATTATATTTCTGTAGATAATCATTCTCAAAGGGATAACGAACAAATTTTTTCTACAAAATATTATATTTAAAATTATTAAATCTTTATCATTATTATTAATTAAATCTTATATCTCATGAAATTTTTTCTTACTTTAATTTTAACAATGACATTTCTAGTATCCTTCTCTCAAGCAACTCCAGCAGATCATCATATAGATGGAACATGGAAAATGTCAGCTCAAGCGGCAGCGCTTGGAGTAGGCCCTACAATGGGTGATATTTCCTGGTGGGCAAATAGTGAAGATGATTTGTCAACACGTGCTTGTTATTTTGATGACGAATACGTTTTCTTGCCTGATGGCACATTTCATAATGTCCTTCAAGATGACACATGGCTTGAAGTATGGCAGGGTGTTGAAGCTGATGGATGTGGAACACCAGTATTCCCGCACAATGGCTCAATTGAAGCAACCTGGTCTTACGATGCCGGAGCAGGAACCCTTACTCTAGATGGCATTGGTGCTTATTTAGGTCTTGCAAAAGTTATCAATGATGGTGAATTAACTTCTCCTGATAACGCGCCATCTTCTATTACATATCCTGTAACATTTAATTCGACCAATGATACAATGACTATTGATATTAGTATAGGCGGTGGTTACTGGCGCTTTATATTAGCAAAGAATCCAGGAACAGTTGCGCCTCCTCTAGACGGTATGTGGAAAATGGCTCCAATGGCAGGTGCTCTTGGTGTTGGACCAGGAATGGGCGATATTTCTTGGTGGTCAAATAGTGCGGATGATGTTATTACAAGAGCATGTTATTTTGATGATCTCTATTATTTTGCAGAAGATGGAGCATTCGAAAATATCCTTGATGATGTCGATCATGGATTTGAAACATGGATAGAGCCATGGCAAGGTATGGATCCTGAAGGATGTGGTACACCAGTTGCACCTCATAATGGGTCAATTGCGGCTTCATGGTCATATGAAGCAAACTCTGGCTCACTTACCTTAAATGGTGTTGGCGCTTACATGGGTCTTGCAAAAGTATTCAATGGAGGTGAGCTATCAGCAAGTGCTGATGCACCAGAATCAATTACTTACATGGTAACATGGAACGCTACTGAAGATACAATGACCCTTGATATTGCGATTGCAGATCCAGGTTGGTGGCGCTTTATTCTTGTTAGAGCTGATGCTTCAGGTCTTAATGACAATGAATATCAGGTTATGGAAGTTTATCCTAACCCAGCATCAAGTGTCTTGAATATTAAGAACCATACTGATTTAGAAAGCCTTCATATTTATTCTGTAACAGGAAAAATGGTATTGCAAACAAATGATATTGATGGAACCATCGATATTAGCGATTTTGCAACAGGCTTATATGCAATTAGTGCATTGGATAAGAATGGTCAAAAATATCAAACTAAATTTATTGTTAAATAATTTCTAGTTTTTAGAAACACTAATTCTATTTTAATTAAAAATGTCCTGATTAAGTAAATAATCAGGACATTTTTTTATCCATTTATTTAATGGATTAATTAACTTTATGAAAGATTATGGTCGCTAAGCTATTTCATAGGTGTTAATCATTAACCTCTTCAATAGAATCTTCAAGATCCTCATGACAAGAGCCACAAATAGTACCTGCTTCTGTTTCATCTCCTATTTCTTCTATCGTTTTTAAATTACCCGCCTTTATGGCATCAATTATTTCACCTTTAGTGATTTGCATACAGGTGCATAAAATATCATCATTTTCCATTCCTACTTGTTTTGTAGTTAATAATACTCTTCAGCGTGCAGCTGACCTGGACTTTTCTTCTTATGATCTTTGTAACCAATTGGGTATACTAACTCTTTCATATCAGATATCATATTTGGATTTCCACAAAGAAATATGTCTGTATCACTTGGTTTTGGTTTAAACCCTAGTAATTCATCTACCAACCCCGATTTCCAAATCTCTCCAATATATCTTGTGTCGCCACCCCATTCTGCTGGTTCATTGCCAGGTCTTGTAATTGAGGGGTGATATTTAAAATTGGTAAACATGCTAGCAAGTAACTTAAGTTCTGAAGAATATCCTAGATCACAACTATTACGTGCACCATGTACAATTATAATTTTACCTCTTCTCTTTAGGGCATTTGACCTTAACATGCTCATGTATGGAGCAAGTCCTGTTCCAGTAGCAATAAGAATAATATTGCGATCAGTATCCAATTTATCAATTGTGAAAATACCAACAGCTTTTTTACCCATCCATACTCTGTCACCAATTTTTAACTCAAACAGTCTAGGTGTTAATTGTCCAGAATGAACCAGTCGTATATAAAATTCAATAGTATCTTCATTTGAAGATGATGCAATTGAATATGCTCTTCGTATTAGCCTACCTTGTTTGGGAGGCTCAAAATCATCCTCTGACTCAATACATCTTGGGTAGTCGGGAGGTAACCCCAATGCAACAAACTGACCAGCCTCAAATTCTGGAAACTTCCAACCATCAGGTTTTACTTTTATAATTTTCATCATTGGTGATACTTGAATGCACTGAGTAATCACACAATTAAGCTGATCTGTTAAGTCCATTTACAGTCTGTTTGTTTTGAGAGGCAAAAATACAAATAACACCAATTTGATAGAGAAAGTATTTTGAATTAAAAAATTATTGTTTGCTTATCGTGGGTTCTCTCTATATACACGAAATCATTTTCGTGAACTGAAATAAAAAAAGCTGACCGTAATAGATCAGCTTTTTTATTAAGATTAGATCTTCTAGGCAAGTGCAAGGCGTTTAAAACCTGTTATGGTTAAATCACCTTCTACATTGCTTAAATATTGACTAACACTCATCTTATTATCCTTTATGAAGGATTGGTTCAATAAAGTGTTCTCTTTATAAAATTTATTTAGTTTACCAGTTGCTATTTTTTCAAGCATTTCTTCTGGTTTACCTTCCTGACGTGCCTGATCCATACCTATTTCTATTTCACGCTTGATAACATCTTCGCTTACATCATCTTTGCTAAGTGATACTGGATCCATGGCTGCAATTTGCATTACTATATCTTTACCTGCATCTGCAAGGTTATCTCCAGATTTATTGAATCCCGCAATGGTAGCAATACGATTACCAGGGTGTATATATGAATAAACACTTTCTGCTTCAATTATTTCAAAATGGCCCAGTTGGATTTTTTCACCAATTACGCCGGTTTGATCAAGAATTAATTCTTCAACTTTACGTCCATTTAGGTCCATATTATTCAAGTCGTCAGCAGTTTTTGCTTTGTTGGAAATGGCAACATCTAATATGCTTTGAGTAAATCCAATGAAATCGCTGTTTTTGGCAACAAAATCAGTTTCACAGTTTACCATTACAACTGCAGCGTATGTTTTATCTGCACTAACTTTTGAAAGAACAACACCTTCAGTGGCATCTCTATCAGCACGTTTGGCAGCAACTTTTTGACCTTTTTTTCTAAGTACATCAATTGCTTTCTCCATATCGCCTTCGGTTTCAACCAAAGCCTTTTTACAATCCATCATGCCAGCACCGGTACTTTTTCTCAATTCATTTACTTGTTGGGCAGTAATCTTCATTTTAATTTCTTTTACTAAGTTAATACTAGTCTTCTTGTTTCTTTACAATTGGCTTTCTCTTGCGCTTAGGTTTTGCATCTGAGGTTTTATTATCATCTGCTTCAGCTACTTCAATTGCTTCTGATTCTGACTTAATATCATCATTTTTGGCAGCTGCTTCTGCTTCGGAACTATCTTGCTTTTCTTTTGCAAGTTTACGTTCATTTAACCCTTCCTTAATTGCTTCAACTGCTGCATTAACGATCAGGTAAATGGACTTTGAAGCATCGTCATTTGCGGGTATTCCAAAATCAACCAAATTAGGATCAGTATTTGTATCTACCATTGCAAATATTGGAATATTTAGTTTCCTTGCTTCGGCAACAGCTATCTTCTCTTTGTTGATGTCAACAATGAACAATGCTGCAGGCAGCCTGCTCATATCAGATATACTACCAAGGTTTTTCTCAAGTTTAGCTCTTTCGCGTGTAATTTGAAGCCTTTCCCTTTTGGAGAGGTTGGTCCATGAACTGGTGGTAGCCATTTTGTCGATATTGGACATCTTACGAATAGCTTTGCGAATGGTCGCAAAGTTTGTAAGCATGCCGCCAGGCCAACGCTCAGTAACATAAGGCATATTAACATTTTTAACTAGATCGCTAACTAACGTTTTTGCTTGTTTTTTGGTTGCAACAAACAATACTCTTCGACCAGATTTGGCTATCTGTTTGATAGCTTTTTGTGCTTCTTCAAGCTTAGCCTGTGTTTTGTACAGGTCTATAATGTGGATTCCATTGCGTTCCATAAATATGTATGGTGCCATATTAGGATTCCATTTCCTGCGCAAATGACCAAAATGTACACCTGCGTCAAGCAATTCGTCAAAACTAACTTTTGCCATTTTTTTTAATTTTAAATTGTTTACATTCTCTTTAACAATTACTGAATAGCTCTTTAATATCGAGGTTACAGCAATTTGGATACTAAACTCATTCCAATGATTGTGAAAACTATCGTTTACTGAACTGGAATTTCTTACGAGCCTTTGGTTGTCCTGGTTTCTTACGTTCAACCATACGTGGGTCTCTTCTCATTAATCCTTTTTCCTTTAGAGCAGGACGGAACTCTGGATCTACTTTAACAAGGGCACGAGCAATACCTAAACGTAATGCTTCAGCCTGTCCTGTATAACCACCTCCTTTAAGATTAGCTTTGATGTCGTATTTACCAGTTGTCTCTGTTAGATCAAATGCTTGTTCAACAACAAAATGAAGTATGCCAGTTGGAAAATAATCTTTATAATCACGATTATTAATCATTATCTTGCCACTACCTTCTTGAAGATAAACCCTGGCTACGGCAGTTTTTCTTCTGCCAAGTGCGTTAACTACTTCCATGGTATATTATCTGATATTATTTAAATTTATTTTCTTTGGTTTTTGAGCTTTATGATCGTGCTCACTACCCTCATAAACGTATAGGTTACGAAACAAATCGGCACCAAGCTTGTTTTTTGGAAGCATACCTTTGATGGCTTTTTCAACCATTCTTGTGGGTTTCTTGTCCATCATCTGTTTGGCTGTGATTGTTGTTTGGCCACCAGGATAACCACTGTGACGAACATATTCCTTAGCTTCCCATTTGTTGCCTGTAAGCCTTATCTTATCTGCATTAATAATGATAATATTATCACCACAGTCTACATGCGGTGTATAGTTTGGCTTGTGTTTTCCACGAAGAAGTACAGCAGCTTTTGATGCCATTCTTCCTAAAATCTCGTTCTCAGCATCAATTAACAACCATTCCTTATTAACGGTGTTGCGGTTTGCGCTAACTGTTTTATAACTCAATGTATCCATCTATCTTATTGTTTCTTAAGCTCTTTACTATTACGCCTTTAAAATCGGGCTGCAAAAATAGAAACATTTTCCATAACAACCAAATTTGTAAACAACTAATTGTGAATAAAGTTTGGTCCATTCGATTTTGCGTGTTTAAAAGGAATCATGGCATATTTAGATTATTCAAATTTGTATTATCTTGCCACAAATTGACCTTAAACAAATAAAGCAAAACATCATGCAAAAAATTAAACTCTTTCTAACTCTTGTGCTTCTCATATTTGCATTCACATCTATTGGTCAGGTAACTAAAAATATTCTAACCATGGATGATTTCAGCATCGAATCCAATGGAAAAACTATAGTTGTAGAAAATCCAATTATTGTGCAACTGCAGCAGAATGTTTTAAAGGATGTTTTTATTTGCAAAACAGACTTTGTTAGTTACCACGCTGAGTTTACCTACAAATTTGAAGGGCGAAGAGTTAAGCTAGTTAGAAGAACATATGCAAAACTATCCAATGGAAAAAGGATATACAGTAAAAAGAAAAAAGACATGCAGGAGCTAAAGGTTTCAGTTCCTGGCATGATCAAAGGAAGATCTTCCGAGAGTATACTGTATTCAAAAAAAACCATGGGCAGCATATTTGTGAGCTTCAAATATAATTTCAATTACAAGTAGAATTATTAATCAAAAACAACATAATATTATGAACAAAAAATTTTACTACCCTATTTTAATTGCCATAATGCTCATGGGTATTTTAACAACTTATGGTTTTAAACAAGATGAGGAGCCTGTAAACGCTAGATGGCTTCAGATTACTGCAGTAGAATCAGTTGTGCCGGGAGGAATTGGTAGATCTAGAATGATCTCCATAGATGATAAAGGTATGATGGAAGAAACTAAAATGAAAAATTTCTTTAGCATGGCGGGTATAAACTTTGGAAACATTCGTGAGAATGACCTTAGTATAACTACTAAAATTCAGGAACTGAGCTCTGAAGGTTGGGAATTGTATGACGTAACATCGGGTGTATTCTCGGGCAACGAAAATAATTCAACTGGAATTTTTATCACAAGATATTTATTTAAAAAGTAATGCTTGCCAAAGTGTTAATTCTAAATACATGTAATGATCAAAAGCAATTGCTGTATTTTGTGTAAATATTTGACTATTTTTGCAAAAAAATAATTGCTACCCTGACCCAATAATAGGGTCCTAATCAAATAACAAATCAGATGGAATACAACACCGCACGAGACCATTTAATCATACCTGAATATGGTAGAAACATTCAGAAAATGGTTGATTATGCAATTACCATTGAAAACAGAGAAAAACGCACAGAAGCTGCACGTGCAATAATTGTGTCAATGTCTAAGATGAATCCTGCAATAAAAGACACTAGTGATTTTGACCATGTACTATGGGATCATTTGCACATTGTATCAAAATTTAAGCTGGATGTTGATGGACCTTATCCTGCACCCTCAATGGAAAAACTTAATAAAAATCCAGAGAGATTGCAATATAGCGACAAGAAGATTGTTTTACGTCATTATGGTAAGCACCTCATTAATATCATAAATAAAGCCAATGATTATGAGGATGGTGATGAAAAAAATGCATTGGTATTTGCTATTGCAAACCAGATGAAGAAGTCATATTTAAGATGGAATAGGGAATCAGTAAATGATGCTACTATTGCTAAGCATCTCTTAGAGTTATCGGGAGGAAAACTTGTATTACCTGAGAATACTCAGTTGATAGCTATAAGTGATGTGGTTCAAAGGCCTAAGAATCAAAAGAAAAAAGTTTCTCAAAAAGCTGGTGCTTATAGTAATGGTTACAACAAAAGAAAGAAAAGAAGAAAATAGTTACAAGAGCTAGATTTTCGATTTTCCTGTTGGAAAATTTTAGTAAAATTATAAGAAAAACAACCATTTTTTGGTTGTTTTTTTGTTTATTTACCTAAGCATAAACAGAAACAATGGGAACTTTCAAAATTACTGGTGGCAATTCCCTTGGTGGTGAAATAATCCCCCAAGGAGCAAAAAATGAGGCTTTGCAGATTATATGTGCTGTTCTGCTTACCAATGAAAAGGTCATACTCAACAATGTCCCTAACATTAGAGATGTAAATAAATTAATTGATTTATTGCGCGGTTTAGGCGTAGAGGTCATTAAAATTAATGAAAATAAATATTCATTCGACGCTTCTGCTATTAACCTCAAATATCTTGAGACGGAAGATTTTTATGCTAAAGCCACCAGCATTAGAGGTAGCGTAATGATATTAGGACCATTATTGGCTCGCTTTGGAAAGGGGACTCTACCTCAGCCTGGAGGAGATAAGATAGGAAGAAGGAGATTAGATACCCATTTCATAGGATTACAGAAATTAGGTGCCGAATTTAAATATGACCCTGATAAAAAAAGCTTTAAGGTTGTGGGTAAGAACCTCAATGGTAATTATATGCTTCTTGAGGAAGCTTCTGTAACGGGAACAGCTAATATACTCATGGCTTCTGTGCTTGCTAAAGGAATCACAACTATTTTTAATGCCGCGTGCGAACCATATCTTATTCAGTTGTGTAAGATGCTTGTTAGAATGGGAGCTAAGATCACTGGAATTGGATCTAATCTTTTGACAATTGAAGGAGTTAAATCATTAACAGGAACTGAGCATACAATGCTTGCAGATATGATAGAGGTTGGCAGTTTCATAGGACTAGCTGCCATGACGCAGTCTGAAATAATAATAAAAAATGTTTCACTTGAAGACTTGGGGCTAATTCCGACTGTATTCAAAAGACTCGGTATTGAAGTTGTTCAGAATGGAGATGATATTTTAGTTCCCAAATATGAAAATTATAATATTGAAACATTTATAGATGGTTCTATTATGAATATTTCTGATGCTCCTTGGCCAGGATTTACTCCCGATTTGATAAGTATTATTTTGGTTACTGCCATACAAGCAAATGGTAGTGTTCTAATACATCAGAAAATGTTTGAAAGTCGTTTGTTTTTTGTTGACAAACTAATTGATATGGGCGCCAAAATTATATTATGTGATCCACACAGAGCAACAGTTATTGGTATGAATCATAAAACTCCTCTTCGAGGTATAAAGATGAGTTCGCCTGACATTAGGGCAGGTGTTGCACTTCTAACGGCTGCCCTTTCTGCCCAAGGGACAAGTATTATTGAGAATATTGAACAGATAGACCGGGGATACCAAAATATTGATCTAAGGCTGCAGAAATTAGGTGCTGATATAGAAAGATTAGATTAATATTTGATAATTCTTATTATGAACTAATAATATCTATTTATTTTTCCTTTGATAATTTTCCAAACCTACTTCTAGAAAATTTACAAATTCGCTTATATCTAAATCATATGCTCTTGGCTTGGCTATAAGTTCTCCATCAGAATTAAGCAGTACATAATATGGTTGAGCATTAACTCCAAACATCGCTTTCTGAAGATCTGCATATTTCTTACCTATTGTTTTTTTAAGCTTACCATCAAATTCACTTATATACCAGTCTTCTTCGGGTAAAGTTGTTTTATCATCCACATAAAGAGCAGTTATAATGTAGTCGTTTCGTAATAGGCTAAGAACCTTTGGATCAGACCATACATTAGATTCCATTTCACGACAGTTTACACATCCGTGGCCTGTGAAATCAATGAATATGGGTTTATTTTGTTCCTTGGAGCAAGCCAAAGCCTGCTCGTAGTCAAAGTATCCTTCAAGGCCATGGGGAAGGTGAAGGAACTCAGAATACTTTGGGGTTTCGCATAAGTCTTGGTTAAAATCGTCACTTCCAGTGATAGCATAGGATTGAACATTATCCCGGATAACCTTATTTAGATCAAAATCATGAGTAGTCTGTGGTGGTAAGTACCCAGATAAAGCTTTTAAAGGAGCTCCAACCATTCCTGGTATTAGGTATGCAACAAATGTAAATACCACAATGGAAAGCATAAGTCTTGGAACAGAAACAAACTTAAGATCATCGTCATGAGCGAATTTTATCTTGCCGAGAAGGTATAAACCAAGGAGAAAAAATATAACTATCCAAGCTCCTAAATAAATCTCTCTATCTAATATACCCCAATGGTATGTTTGATCAGCAATACTTAGAAATTTTAATCCCAATGCCAATTCCAAGAATCCTAAGACTACCTTAACAGAATTGAGCCACCCGCCGGATTTTGGGAGTCCCTGAAGTAAAGTTGGAAAAAATGCAAATAGTGTAAATGGAAATGCAAAAGCAAGAGAGAAGCCCAACATACCAATAATTGGTTTGATTACTTGGCCCCCTGCTGATTCAACTAGAATAGTTCCGACTATTGGTCCTGTGCAACTAAATGAAACCAGCACTAAAGTTAGGGCCATAAATATTGATCCTAAAAATCCTCCTTTGTCGGCACCCTTATCAGAACTGTTAATAATCCAATGTGGTAGAGTAATTTCGAACATTCCAAAAAATGAAGCTGCAAATATCACGAATATGAGAAAGAATAATATATTGGGAAGCCAGTGTGTGCTTAGCCAGTTTGCAATATCAGGTCCTGCAATAACAGCTAAAATGGAACCTATGAATACATAAATTGCTATTATACTGAGTCCATAAACTATGGCCTGAACCTTGCCTTTGGACTTGTCTTCACCATCTTTCATGAAAAATGATACCGTCATTGGTATCATTGGAAAAACGCAAGGAGTAATGATTGCTGCAAGTCCTCCAAGAAAAGATAGTATGAAAAATCCAATTAAGGATGCTCGTTTACCTGTGATATCATCTTCGTATTCATTTTGTTCTGATTCTGATATACTGGGGTTTTCTGAAGTTATATTACCAGTTTTGGAGTCAATAATAAGATCAAAATCTTCATACAGGGCAACACAACCTACGTCGTTACAAACCATATATGAAATCTCACCAACCAGAGGTATGGATTGACCTATATCTTCAAGAGAGATAATTTGTTTAAAGGATGCATTTTCCTCAAAAAATTTAATGTCCATTTCAAAAACATCATCATATTCTTCTTTTGGGGTTTTAGCTTCTAGTATTTGACCTTCTAGATTATAATACTCACTATTTTCAAATGTAAACACAGTTGGCAATGGACCATCTTCCGGAATTGTTAAAGAATATAAGTGGTACCCTTTGTCAATTTCTGCTTCAAAAGTTAGCTCAATGGATTCACTATTAAGACGTTTGGAAGAAATATTCCAATTAACAGGCTCAAGTATTTTAGTTGGTGTGGAATTTTTGTTTGTTGTAGATCCCAGTGTAAAACTAAAATCTATTTCCGTTGGAGGTATGCACTTGGTATCATCACAGCACATAAATTCAATAAAGCCGGTAACTTTAGCACTTTGACTGTTAAGCTTGACTATCTGTTTAAATACTGCTTCATTAGAAAAATATTTGAGTACCATCTCAAAATTAGGGTCATAGTCTTCTATTACTGTGCTTTCTTCGGAAACATCTCCAACCAGACTATAATCAAGATTTTCATTAAAATTAAATCCGGTTGCCGGAGGAGAAGTAGGGATATCCTGAGAATATAAATGCCAATGAAGATCTATGTCAGCCTTGAAAATAAGTTCATACTCTAGGTCTGAGATTTTGTTCGATGAAAAATTCCATTTAACAGGTTCCAATATCTGAGCCGATAAACCAAAATTTAGTATTATCAGTAACAAAAATAAATTTAAGCTACGTTTCATGTTCATAAAATTACTTGAAAATAATTTTTCCAAAGTTAAACAATAATCGTTGGTTGCCATTTTTGACACCACTTCTTTAATAGAAGTTGCTTAATCAAAAATCATGCCTAGATATATCGCTTCAATATCACTAGTAAAAACTTTTAACAATTTACAAAATCTTCTTTTATATACTCCATTGTCAGTACATTAGAAGTGTTACCTTCCACTTTAAACTCTTCGGAAGATTGAATACCAACAAGCCAAATTATTTTGTCACCTGAAGTTATAACATAAGTATTATCTTTTTCAAATGAATCAACCTTATTATCAATGAGCATATCACTCACCAATTTCTTGCCATTCATGCCCAAAGGTTTCATTCGGTCACCAGATTTCCATTTTCTAAGATTCAATGGATATTGCAGTTGATCTAAATCAAAATAAGCAACTCTATGATCACTGTCAAATTTCAATTCTGAACTCTTACTCTGAATTTTAAAATTTAGTCTGATAGGATAAGCTATATTTTTACTTGACTTATCAATTTTAACTTCGATGTTCTTCTCTGTGTCCTTAACCTTCCTGATTAACAGCTGTTCTCTATCAATTAATAATTCAAACATACTTGATCTAAATCTCAAGCCAGTACTACTTCTATCCGTAATGGCTTCGCAAATGGAGTCAGTAGTATTTCTTGCAAATCCATATTGTTTAAGTAAAAAATAGATCCAAATATTGAGTGGTTTTAAGGTCATCAAGTTATTGAGGTTAACCTTTAACACACCATTAGCTTTCTTAATGAATAGCTGTGATGTTTTTTCTGTAATAACAGACTCGATAAGTTGATTTGCATCACTTAAGTTGGAAATACTCTTAATTATGGAGTTTGAAAATCCGGGTAAAATATTCTCAAGTTGTGGTATGAGATTATGCCTAATGTTATTTCTCCAATAAACACTATCTTCATTTGAACTATCTTCTCTAAACTCCAGATTATTAGCTGTGGCATATTCTTCAATATCAAACTTTTTTGCGAACATCAAAGGTCTGATTATATTTTGTCGAAAGACAGGTATTCCTTTTAAGCCATTGATGCCTGCACCCCTGGATAGATTAATAAAAAAAGTTTCTATGTTATCATCCAAGTGATGAGCAATGGCAACCTTTTCATAATTATATTGATTTGATATTTCATCAAACCATGCATATCTTAATTCTCTGGCAGCCTCTTGGATGGATATTTTATTTTCTTCTGCATACTTTTTAGTTTTGCATGATTTTATATGAATATCCACCTTGTATTTGGAAGCCAATCGTTTTACCAATAATTCGTCATCATCAGACTCTTTCAATCTTAAATTAAAATTGCAATGAGCAATTGCAAATTTCACTTTGTTTTTGTGGAAAATATCCATCATAACAACAGAGTCTATACCACCGCTAATAGCTAACAATACTATATCACCGTCAGTAATAAGATTATTTTCATGTATGTATGTGCCGAATTCCTTTACCACTAGTAAATTACTTGATATTAGTTATTTGCAATATGCTTTCTACCCGAAAGAATAAGGTCGATGATTTTAAAACTCATATCGGAATACATTATACCAGCATGTGCATTTCTTTCAATATGGTATATTGCTTCATTAAAAAGTTTATACATATCCCTCTGGTTGGCCTCATTGATAAATTTGGAAAAATTTTTAGTAAAGTTTAGCTCATCACCAGCCTTTTTAATATTCTCACTTTGATTATGATTGCTAAGAATGGAGTTGTGAATTATTTCCAAACCATAATTTAGGAAGCTTTTTTGCTTTTCGCGACCAAGCTTTGATATTTCCTGATTAAACTTAAGAAGTTCATCATAATCTTTAGGTTGATAGCACAGTCGCAACCACTTTCTAAAGTTAATGAAGTTACTATTTTCATCTTCGGACTCCTCAGTAATTTCACTGGCATTGTTCCAACTTCCATTTGCGAGAGAGGCAGATTTGTGTGCATGTTCATTATCAATACCAACTTCAATTAGTTTTTGCGTAATCTCATCAATAGATAGTTTTTGCACTTTCACCAGTTGGGCTCTTGACCTCACAGTTGGTAATAATTGCTCATACTTTTCTGTTATTAGTATTATTATGGTATTTTCTGGAGGTTCTTCAAATGTCTTAAGTAATTTGTTTGCAGTTGGTTCATTCATTTTATCTGCCATCCATATGATAAATACCTTGTGACTTCCCTCAAAAGCTTTTAGAGCTACTTTTCCGATTATTTCATTTGCATCGTCTTTTCTTAAATATCCCTGTTTGTTTCCAACACCCAATTTATCAAGCCAACCATTGAGAGTTATGTAAGCATTATTTTCAATTAAATAATTTCTCCAAACATCCAATGCAAGGCTGGATTTGGGATTTTTTTTTATTGTTTGATTTGTTGCTGTTGGAAAATAAAAATGCAAATCTGGATGAGCATACTTATCAAATTTTTTACACGATGGGCACACGCCACAACTATCATCAGATTGTTTATTGGTGCATAGAAGAAATTGAGAGTATGCAATTGCCAATGGTAATGCTCCATATCCCTCGTCTCCTAAGAAAAGCTGGGTGTGAGCCACTCTATTTTCCTTGAATGAAGTTGTGAGATTGGAAATTAGTTCCTTCTGACCAATTATGGATTTAAACTGCATTATAATCTATTAAACCGTTTCAAAATTAAAGAAATATAACTAATCGGGATGAAGCTTTATTCTTAATATAAAAAATTAAAAGGTGACCATCATTTGATAGCCACCTTTTAGAATTTAAAAAATCTATATGTTATGTGACCTTTGCGCATAAAAATTCACGATTCATACGAGCGATATTGGCTACGCTTATGTCTTTTGGACATTCAGCTTCACAAGCATATGTGTTAGTACAATTTCCGAATCCCAAATCATCCATTTTAGCTACCATACTTTCCACACGCCTTTTTGCTTCAACTTTTCCTTGCGGTAGCAGAGCTAGCTGACTAACCTTTGCAGATACAAAAAGCATTGCAGACGCATTTTTACATGCAGCAACACATGCTCCACAGCCTATACATGCAGCCGCATCCATTGCAAGGTCAGCATTTTCCTTGTTAATTGGAATTGTGTTTGCATCTGGCACTCCGCCTGTGTTTACTGAAACATAACCTCCAGATCTGATAATTTCATCAAATGGGCTACGGTCAACCTTTAGGTCCTTGATTACAGGAAATGGTTTTGCACGCCACGGTTCTATAACTACGGTTTCACCATCCTTGAATTTACGCATGTGCAATTGACATGTGGTTACAGAATCATCAGGTCCATGAGGACGGCCATTAATGAATAAACTACACATTCCACAAATTCCTTCTCGGCAATCGTGGTCAAATGCAACAGGCTCTTTGCCATTGGTTACAAGTTCTTCATTCAGAACGTCCAACATTTCTAAAAATGATGCATCCTGGGATATGTTGTGAACCGGATATGTTACAAATTTGCCCTCTGCATTTGCATCGGCTTGCCTCCATATTTTTAGTTTTAAATCCATTGTTCCGATTTTTACGTTTAAGTTTAAGCTGTTTTGTAGTTTCTTTGTTTGACCTCTATATTTTCATAGTTAAGAGGTTCTTTATGCAAAACGGGCTCCTCATCAACACCTTTATATTCCCATGCTGAAACGAACATAAAATTTTCATCATCTCGCATGGCTTCGCCCTCTTCTGTTTGGTATTCTTCACGAAAATGACCTCCGCAAGATTCGTTGCGGCTGAGAGCATCCCGTGCCATTAGTTCGCCTAGTTCTATGAAATCGGAAACTCTCACGGCCTTCTCCAACTCAACATTCATTCCTGTATTATCACCTGGGATGTTTACATTTGACCAAAAATCTTTACGTAAAGATTTTAAATCTTCTATGGCTTTTTCTAGGCCTTCCTTACTGCGGCCCATTCCAACATAATCCCACATAATTAGCCCAACTTTACGATGAAATGAGTCAACAGTTTTGCTTCCCTTTATTGCAAGTAATTTGTCTAAATTACCTTGAACATATTTTTCTGATTTTTCGAATTCAGGAGAATCAGTATCTAAATGGGGCACATTAATCTGGTCTGCAAGATAGTTTTGCATGGTATATGGAAGAACAAAATAACCATCTGATAGGCCTTGCATTAGAGCAGATGCTCCAAGCCTATTGGCACCATGATCAGAGAAATTTGCTTCACCACCTACGAACAGTCCTGGAATAGTACTTTGAAGCTCATAATCAACCCAAATACCACCCATCGTGTAATGAATTGCAGGGTATATCATCATTGGGGTTTCGTAAGGATTTTCATCAACTATTTTATCATACATCTGAAAAAGATTACCATACCTGGCTTCTATAACACTTTTACCCAATCTATTAATAGCATCCTTAAAATCTAAATATACAGCCAAGCCTGTATTTCCTACACCATAACCTTCATCACATCTTTCTTTTGCTGCTCTACTGGCAACATCACGTGGCACGAGATTGCCAAATGCAGGATATCTTCTTTCAAGATAATAATCTCTATCTTCTTCGGGAATGTTTACTGGAGATAATTCACCCTTCTGGATTTTCTGAGCATCTTCCTTTTTCTTTGGAACCCATATTCTACCATCGTTTCTCAAACTCTCACTCATTAATGTTAGTTTGCTTTGATAATTTCCGTGCACTGGAATACAAGTAGGGTGTATTTGAACGAAACTTGGATGCCCAAAAAATGCTCCACGTTTATAGGCTTTCCATGCAGCACTGGCATTTGAGTTCATAGCATTGGTAGATAAGAAAAATACATTCCCATAACCTCCTGATGCAAGCAGAACGGCATGAGCTCCATACCTTTCGAGTTTTCCTGTGACAAGATTTCTAACTAAAATTCCGCGTGCCTTGCCATCCTTTAAAACAACATCCATCATTTCGCGTCGGGTATACATTTTTACAGACCCTTTTTTAATCTCTTTACTCAAAGCACCATAAGCACCTAATAATAATTGCTGCCCTGTTTGTCCTCTTGCATAAAAAGTTCTGCTAACCAATGCTCCACCAAAGGACCTATTGTCAAGCATACCACCATATTCTCTGGCAAAGGGTACTCCCTGAGCCACGCATTGATCAATTATATTGTTACTTACCTCTGCAAGTCTATAAACATTAGCCTCACGAGCCCTATAGTCACCGCCTTTTACTGTGTCATAGAACAGCCTGTAAACACTATCACCGTCGTTAGGATAATTTTTTGCAGCATTAATGCCACCTTGAGCTGCAATACTGTGTGCTCTTCGCGGACTATCCTGAATACAAAATACTTTTACATTAAAACCTAGTTCTGACAGACTTGCAGCAGCAGATCCACCGGCAAGGCCTGTGCCAACGACAATGATATCAATTTTACGCTTGTTTGCAGGATTAACAAGATTTTGATGAGCCTTAAAGTTTGTCCATTTTTCGGCCAATGGGCCTTCTGGAATTTTTGAGTCTAACTTTGTCATAACTTTTAAGTTGTTAGGTAAATAACCAATGGAATAGCAATATAACCAAGTGGAATAAAAATGGCATAAAGGTGCCCAAACCCTTTTATGAATGGAGTATATTTACTATTATTAACACCTATTGATTGCCATGCTGATTGGAAACCATGATCTAGGTGGAACCCCAGTATGATTAGCGCAATAACATAACCAATAACGTATGATGGACTTTGAAATAATTTAACAACTACAATACCCATATCTTCCATTCCGGTATTTACCCCATTTAGGATATAATCAGGTACAGTGTGAAATATTTTCACTCTAAAAAAGAAATTTACGAAGTGAATTCCTAAGAATATAAGTATAATTATTCCCGTGTGGATCATGTACTTTGAAAAGAATGACTCTTCAGATTTTGCCTTTATTTTGTATCCTTTTGGTCTTGCAATCCAGTTTTGAATTTGTAAAACAAATCCCAAAATGATGTGAATTGTGAAACCGAGAAATAAAACCCACTGAAAAGTTTGTATAAATGGATTAGTTCCCATGAAATGGGCCGCAGTATTGTACAATTCACGACTTGGATCTACAAGTAGTAGAAGATTAATACTTAAGTGCACCACCAGAAATACCATTAGGAATAAACCCATTAATGACATCCATATTTTTTTTGTGATTGAGGAATACTTAACGCTCATGATATCAATGTTTTATGCATTCAAAATTTTGCTAAAAAATAAGACCAAAATTAACTTGGTCCATATGCTACAAATATAGAAAAGTATTGTTTGTTTTCTTGCATTATTTATTTCAAATCAAACATTTTTAAAAAAAAAGTTGAATTATTTTGAGTAGTCAATTAAAATTTATCTTTAAGTATTAAATAACTATTTAATATCTAGGTAACTACAAAATTCACTAATTATTATGCAACCAAATTAACGTATTTTGAAATCTAAAAGGAAGATACCATCATTAAAACTTTAATATTAACTTTGCTTCGGCTTTAAACGAAATATCAGTAATATGAAATTCATTGTATTTACATTAAGCATAATATTTGGAGTGAATCTTATGGCTCAGGAAAAGGCTGATTTATTTATCCCGGTTGATGAAGAAACGAATAGAATAAAATTTCAAGGAGTTGTGGAGGAGGAAGGTAGTAAATATGAACTTTTCAAGCGCAGTATTTACTGGTTAAATGGAACATACAAGGACCCAGTAAGGGTAACTTCTGTACGGGATAAAGAAACTGGGAAGATTGTTGGAAGACATAGATTTAGAATTTACTTTTGGGATGATGACAGCATCAGGCACATAGGAGGTATGATAAACTATACGTTTACCGTTGAACTTAAAGACAATAGGTATAGATATACCATTGATGAGATTGTTATGAAATCAGCTACAAATATTCCAGCTGAAAAATGGCTAGATAAGAATGACCCTGCTTATGATCCAAGGTGGGATAGTTACCTTATCCAAATAAGAGATTTTGTGAATAGTTGGAGTGAAAATCTTGAAGAAAAGATGAAGCCTGAGCCTGAGAAAGTGAAAGATGATTGGTAGACCAAAACCTGTTTAAATGCCAAAAAAAAGAAAACGTGATTATCTCATTAGAGGTTTTTCAAAGCTCCTCAAAGAAGATAAACTAATGATTGTGTCTGAGCTGATGGATAATCAGGTCGAGACAGTTGAATTGCTTAAGAGCTTTTGGCATTCAGATAATTCAAAGCAGAAGATATTTGATGAATTTAGTGAAAATACCATTTCAAATTTTTACATTCCTTATGGCATAGCCCCAAACGTTGTTGTCAACGGTCATACATATCATGTTCCAGTTGTTATTGAAGAAAGCTCGGTTGTAGCTGCAGCATCTTCTAGCTCCAAGTTTTGGTCTGAAAGAGGCGGTTTTAATGCTGAGATAATAGGAGTTGAAAAAGTTGGTCAGGTACATTTTATTTGGAGTGGTGATAAGGTGAAACTTCAAAAAGTATTTGATGAACTTAAATACTATCTAAGGGGAGCAACAAAAGATATTACCAAGAATATGGAATCCAGGGGTGGGGGAATTTTGGATTTCGAATTAATAGACTTTACCCAAGAAATTGATAATTACTATCAACTTAAAGCTACATTTGACACTGTTGACTCAATGGGAGCTAATTTTATTAATAGTTGCCTAGAGGAATTCGCGTCAGCACTCCAGGAATTCTTTCGAACTCACAAAGCTTTTTCTAAGGATGAAAAGGAATGTGAGGTTGTAATGTCAATTTTATCCAACTATACCCCTGAATGTTTAGTTAGGGTATGGGTGGAATGTGATTTTAAGGACCTTGAAGGAATATTCAAAGATATGACGGGAGAGCAATTTGCGCGTAAATTTGAAACTGCTGTGAAAATATCAGAAATTGATATTTACAGAGCAACAACCCATAACAAGGGCGTTTTCAACGGTGTTGATGCTGTTGCCATTGCCACCGGTAATGATTTTAGAGCTATTGAAGCTGCTGGACATGCTTATGCTGCACGAGATGGTAAATATAAAAGTCTGACAAGTGTTACCATAACAGGCACTACATTTCACTATGAACTAAAAATACCAATTGCATTGGGAACTGTCGGTGGACTTACATCTTTACATCCACTTGCAAAGCATTCATTGGAGATGTTAGGTAATCCATCTGCTGAGGAACTAATGAAAATAGTAGCATCAGTGGGCATGGCTAATAATTTTGCTGCAGTAAGGTCATTGGTTACCAAAGGAATTCAAATAGGCCATATGAAAATGCACCTATATAATATCTTAAATCATATTGAGGCTACTAAAAGTGAAAAAGAAAAAGCAGTTGAATATTTTGTAACAAACAAAGTATCTCATGGTGCAGTTCAGAATTTTATTGATAACCTCCGAAAGAAGTGAGTTCTTTAAATAATAAATGGTATTCCAATGGAAAGTTGCTAATAACAGGTGAATATCTTGTTATGTATGGTGCTAAGGCATTGGCGATTCCCCTTAACAAGGGTCAATCATTCGAAATAAGTCCAATAAAGTGTCATGAAATAGTTTGGACTGCATATACACCGAATGGTATATGGTTTAGAGCTATTATTGAATTAAATGGGTTTAAGGTAATCCAAACAAATAATAAAACCCTAGCAAAAAATCTAGTTGAGGTATTAAAAGCCCTAAACTTGATGTCTGGAGTATTTAAACATAATGGGTTTAATATTGTAACCAAGTTAGATTTTAATCCCGAATTTGGTTTTGGAACAAGCTCTACTCTTATCTCAAACCTTGCATCATGGGCAGATGTTGATCCCTATGAGTTATTGGATAAAACCTTTGGTGGATCTGGTTACGACATTGCATGCGCAAGAAACAAATATCCTATTAAGTATCAACTAAAAGATGATAATAGATTCATTGAAAATGTTGATTTTAATCCATCATTTAGTGATAATCTATACTTTGTTTATCTCGGAAAAAAACAAAATTCAGCAGATAGCATAAAACATTTCAATAAAAAAATGAATTTTAGAGATGCTGATATTGAAGATATATCTCAAATCACAAACAAAATTATTCTTTGCGAAAAACAAACGGAATTCGATGATTTATTAACTGATCATGAGGAGGTAATGTCTCGAATTTTGGAAATACCAAAGATAGAAACAAAATGCTTTGAAGGTCTGCCTTTTAAAGTAAAATCACTGGGGGCTTGGGGTGGTGATTTTGTTTTACTATCTAGTAATGATTCATATGCCGAAACTTTAAAAGCTATTTATGGCGCTGGCTATACTGAAGTATTTAGATATGATGATCTCATCATAGATTCCTTGTAAATTTATAATTATTCATATTACTTTTGGCTATTATAAGAGGGCTATTGACAACTATTAAACCGTGTTTAATACTGCTCTTTATAGTATTATATTGATTCCTAGTAAAATCCCCACTTTTAGGTATTTCATGTTACAAAATGATTAATGAATTTCACCAGAAATAAATAAATCAAATACATTAAACCATTCGACTGATTTATTATACAGGAAAATTTTGTGAAGGGTCATTATAATTAATACATCCTCAAATTTATTAACAAGGAGTTTATTGCTTTGTTAACTATTGAACAATTACTTTGGTTTCTATTTTTTGACCATTTATTTCAAACATGATAATATACAAACCAGGTTTTACAATTTGACCAAATTTATCGGTTAGTTGTAAATCTAATTTTTTATATCCTATGTTATCTGATTGATCATATAGGGTTTTGATATTTTCCCCTAATATACTATAAAGAGTAATTCTCGAAGGTGTATTTTCAGATAAATGATATTCAACTGATATGTTTCCGCTATTTGGATTGGGGTATATGGAAAATAAATCTTTATTCTCCAGATCATTTGTGGGTACCAAAGTACTAATATCATAAACCTGTACCATTCCTGTAACTGATCCGTTAGGGCCTCCACTAGCAGTCATTGCTCCTACAGCAACCATAGTTCCTGCTCTATTGATGTCAGTATCCCATCCCATGTAATCGTCTGGTCCTGGCCCATTAATTGGAAGTCCTATTTGAACCCAACTGCCTCCTGTTAGTTCATAAACTCTAGCCTGTCCAGAATAAATACCATTGGTATTATTGTGAATGGCACCAAGAATTAATACACTTCCATCTCCACTTAAACTTACATCTCTTCCTGCATTTTCAGAATTCATTAAACCATCTATATCTTGACCTACTTGAATCCAATCAGTTCCATCATATTTGTGAACTCTAACATGTCCTGCAGCAAGTGTAATGGGGTTAAAATTCCTATTTGCTCCTATTGCTACAGTATTACCATCAGAACTTATACTGTTTGAAACCCCTGATTGATCATACGTTCCTTCTCCATCAATGTCCTGACCTTTTTGAGTCCAAATATTTAGAGTATCATCATAGATGTAAACTCTGACATGTCCTGCCTCATAGCCAACACCATCATTAGCAGCAGCACCAACAGACAAAGTATATCCGTCAGAGCTTAAGCTTACTGAATGTCCACAATGATCATCTGGGCTTTCTCCAACAATATCCTGCCCCAATTGTACCCAGGTGTTTCCTGAGAGCTGATAAACCCTAGCACTTCCTGCATCATTCCCTGCGTCATTATTTCCAACTGCTCCTCCCGCAATAATGTTCCCAGCACTATTGATACTGCATGAATATCCGAACCAATCTCCTGCATTTTCTCCATCAATATCAGGTCCCATTTGTACCCAATTACCAGCTGTCTGAAACCATTCATAAACTCTTAACTGACCAGTAAAGTTGTCGTGGTAATCACTACCTATAACAACTATTTGTCCATCATCATTTAAATCAATTGATCTTCCAAACTCGTCTCCTGCACTTTCGCCCAGAATATCATTTCCCATTTGATTCCATGAGGTTCCATCGAATAGAAAAATTCTTGCTAATCCTGATGATGCCCCATTAATATCAGCATATGGTGCTCCTACGGCTAAAGTTCCATCACTATTTCCTAACGCTACTGACCATCCAAATCGATCATGTTGGGCATCTCCCCATAAAGTTTGCCCAAGCTGAGTTTGAGCTTCTGAGTTAAAGATGAAAAAAACAAGAAAAATTGTAAGATAAATTTGTCGCATAATGAGTATATTTTATTTATAGCTGTACCTAAAGTTAAACATAAAATACACATATGCAAATCCACTATGGTGGAGCATGCAGGAATCGAACCGGTAACCTCTTGACTGCCAGTCAAATATTTTAGCCAACTGAGATAATTTCAAGTGCCCTGAATGTTTTCAGTTTCGTTGCAGGTTTTGCATGATGAACTAAATCCTTATGATGTGGGTGCGATATAGGTTAATCTATTCTTTTGCCATCTTTATAATCCCATTCACATTTTAATTTATTAGTTTAACCACAAATATGGTGATAATATTTTAATTACTCAAGGATAATTTATGTAATCAAACGTTATAGCATATTATATATCAATACATAAAATACGAACTCAAATAACTAAACATGTTATAAATGATTATTTAGCCTGCTTATAGGGCCTATAAATTTCTTAGCAAACACAGAATTTGGGTTACCTACCTATTATAAACACATATCCCCTCAAAAGAAATCAGATTTTTCTTGTGCATTAAGAAAATGATATAAAATAAAAAGATAATATTATTATGAGAGTTCTTTTTTTGTAGATTATTTACCAAATGTAATTGTTTTAATAATTTATATAAAAAAAACCTAAATAGATTAATGCAGGGTTTCCATTTTTGATAATATTGCATCAAAGAATGTAAACTAAAAAATAAAACACTGAAATAATGACTGAAAACAAAAATCACAATCAAGCCTTATTTACTTTAACCACGGTTTTCTTTTTTTGGGGATTTATTGCTGCAGGGAATTCGATATTTCTTGGATTCTGTAAAGATTACTTTAATTTGGATCAATTTCAAAGCCAATTGATAGAATTTGCATTTTATGGAGCCTATTTTATTGGTGCAATGATGCTTTTTATTTTTTCAAGTATTTCTAGAACTGATATAATGAATAGGTGGGGGCTAAAAAATGGGATTATATATGGCTTAATTTTATCCTCTTTTGGAGCTGGAGCCATGATTATGTCTGTTACTGGAGCTGAATCGGGAGATTCTTCTGCTTTTGGTTTTGTTTTAGGGTCTCTTTTTATAGTAGGTCTTGGATTTTCTTTACAGCAGACGGCTGCAAATCCATTTGCACTTCTTCTTGGAGATTCAGAAAAAGGGTCTCACCGATTGAATCTAGCTGGAGGTGTCAATTCTTTAGGTACAACTATTGGACCAATTATTGTTACATTAATTTTATTTGGAACAGCGGCCAAAGCTGATATCGATTTAAAAGAAGAAATAGCAAAAGGTAATCTGACTCTTGCTAAAGTTCAATATCTATATATGGCTGTAGGTGGATTGTTCCTAGCGGCATCAGCTCTATTCTTCTTTTCAAAAAAATTACCATCAGGAAAATCTAATTCAGAATTTCTTGGAGCGAAGAAAGCTTTAAGAACTTTATTAATTATGACTGTATTAATTGGAGTGACTTATACTCCTGTATTAAATAGTTATAATACTAATGATCAGAGAAAAATTGAGCACCTTACAAATGCAAATAATGAACTAGAAATAGATATTAATATTAAATATAAATCAAATTCATTAGCAAAATATGCAACAATTAAAAATAGTGAACTATCTGTTGCTCAGAGAGTAGATAAAGAAGATGAGATTAAACAATTATACCCTTTAGAATATAATATTATAGAAGTTAATAATAAATCTATTAACGAATTAAAAGAACCATTAGAGAACAAGAGAATGTTTTGGTTGTTAATTTGCTTATTTGCTGTTATTACTCCATTATTAATATCGAATTTCTATTCTAGAAAAAACACTAGTCATTGGGGAGCAATGCAATACCCTCAATTGGTATTAGGTATGATTGCAATATTTGTATATGTTGGTGTTGAAGTTTCTATTCAAAGTAATTTGATAGCGTTGCTAAAATTACCAGATTTTGGATTAATGACTGATAAAGAAATCGCCCCATTTATCTCCATGTATTGGGGTGGTCTAATGATTGGTAGGTGGACAGGGTCGATAGCAGTTTTTAACCCTTCGAACAGGGTAAAGAAAATACTTATGATAATTGTACCATATATAGCTTTTGGAGTTGTGCTAAGCCTTAATTTTATTTCTGGATTTGAGGTTAGACATCTTTTTGTATTTGCATTATGTGTTGCAATACAGATTGCAGGATTCTTCTTAGGGAAAGACAAACCAACATCCACCCTGAAAATATTCGGGGTATTTGGTGTTCTTGCTATGTTGATAGGATTGTTTTCTAGCGGATATATTGCATTATTTTCATTTCTTAGTGGAGGATTGTTCTGTTCTATTATGTGGCCTTGTATTTTTGATTTAAGTATTAAGGGATTAGGAAAATACACTTCACAAGGTTCTTCTTTTTTAATAATGATGATTTTGGGGGGAGCAATTATCCCACCATTACAAGGTAAATTAGCAGATATTATTGGAATTCACGAGTCTTATTGGGTAACTGTTTTCTGCTTCGTGTACTTAATAATCTTTGCAGAAAAGACAAAGAAAATATTTCAAAAATCTTAGAATATAATAAATAAAAATCCACTCAAATGAGCGGGCTTATTTTTGGTGGAGCATACCGGAATCGAACCGGTGACCTCTTGACTGCCAGTGGATAGAGCATTTTTGTAATACTTTATATATCAATTAGTTGAAAAATGCAGAGATCGCAAAACAGCGCATTTTGCAGCATTTTAGCACGTAAAAAGGGCACTCCAGAGAGATTGGAAGTTATTGTGAGTATTTTTCGTATAATTTTAGCAATATTTCCTCTATTTCCAAAAATAGAGAGCCAGTATGATCGTACTCTAAAGCATAACAAACTCATTAGCGACTACTTGAAAAATGCGTGATAATTGGGAGATAAAAACATATTATCTTTACACCCACTTTGACAAACATTTAATCGATGACACATTACTTTGAAATATGAGGAGAACTCTAAATATTCTACTCTTTTATATTCTCTTTTTCATCATTACTATTACTGGTTCATTCGCACAAGAGGGTAATAAAGTTCATCACTATGGAGAATTGACCCCTGAAGAAAGGAGGGATCAAGAACTTCATGCAAGGAAAACAAAACTTGAAGCAGAATATGATCAACTTATTAAGGAAAATAACATAATTATTCCAGGTATAAGAGGTTTTGGAATGACTGATAAAAACGTAATAAAAAGAATAATATCTGAAAACGAAGCATTAATAAATAAAATAGGTTCTATTCCAAACTTGAAGGCTTTAGATACACAAATAAAAACGATATATACTGAAATCGGGGCAAAACAAAGAGAAACCATAGTTACAATAGTCGAGAGAAATGCTGGAAAGAATATCATCAATGGTAAAATTCGGCTGCAAGAATTGAAAGATCAGGAAAATAAAGAACTTACAGATCAACAGGATCATGAGAAAAAAATTACAGAACTAGATAATCAGTTAAGTGAATTAAGAACTCAAAAGAAGAATACTCATATAGAATTATTAGAAATCAATATAAAAAAATCTTCCAACATAGATGATTTTTTAGCTCAACAGGAAAAAAAGCCAGCATCGAATGATTTTCTTTCTGATGATAATTCATCTTCAACCAATGATTTTTTGGCAGATAGCCCAAGTTCCTCAAAGAGTGATTTCTTGGTTGAATCAAATCAGACATCTGATATTCTAACTAGAAAATCGAATATTTCATGGAAAATCGATTACAAAGAAGGCAAAGCAGGTGTTGTAGATTCTCTTGGCAATGTATTAATTCCCTATAAAAATTGGACTATAATTGAATATAAATCTGGTATTGCCAAAGTCAAAATTGTTCTGGATAACTATAGTGGGGATGAAGTCATGTTCGCACCAAATGCAATAGGTCGCTACAGTTCATCTGTATATAAAGTTGGTTATGTAGGAAAGTCTGGTGTTTTCCTTGATGAATTTAGGGTTATGTCTTCAGGTAGTTTTAAACAAATTAGTGGTTATATAACACTTTCAAGTGGGGATGACAATCGGTCTTACGCAGAAAAGAAAAGAGATGATGAAAGAATAAGAAGAAAAGGCAGGTTGGCGGTAGTTTTTATTTTTTCGGCAAGTACAATTTTATGTCTCCGCTTCCAAAAAGTACTTTATCCAAATGACCCATTTTTCTTCTGTCCGTTGTAATTAGATGCATATGTACATTGGAATCGTGATGTGTAAAAACACCTTTATGTTCCGTTGAAAAGAAACCTACTATTTCCACTTCACTATTTCCTAATGCATAGTTTATCTGTCCTTGATGTGCTTCTTCTGGGGAACTGACTTTTGTTCCTTTGGGTAAGTTTTGAATATGGATTTTGGCACTATCAATTTGCCCTTTCAATTTAAAAACAAAAGGTCTATTAAAATCAAGTGCTTTTTTGTCGATAAACTCTTCTAATTCCTTAATTGTCTTGATGTTTGAAGGTAAGTCTTCAATATTCCAATCCGTTTGATTAGCATAAACTAAAAATGGTGCTTTAACTTGGTAAGTTTCCTCAACAACCATTGTTGTGTCTGTTGTTACTGTAGAAACATAGGATTTTCCATCAATTATTAATAGTTCTCCTGTTAGGTATTCAACTGGTCCTATACCATAAAGCCCTTTTTTGTCCTTAATTGTATCAAGATTTATTGTTCCTGCAAGTTCACCTTTCCACATCACATTTTTCATTGCTCCAATGATTTTTATGTTATTTTTTGTTGGTTTAGTACTTGTACTGCAACTTGTTATTAAAAGAATTATAATTGAATTTAATAAAATAATGTATTTCATTTTATGAATTTTAGTTAAAAAAAATGGGAGTTTGGGTATACCAAACTCCCAAAATTGTTTTAAATATTAAGATTTTGTTTCAGCTTTACCAACTAAACAAGCTTCTTTTTTATCTCTTGTACAGTTTTTTCTTTCTTCTTCTGTACAAGTTTTTTTGTTTAAAGAACAAGTGTTTTTATCCCTTTTACAATTTTTCATATCTTCTGATGAACAAGTTTTTTTGTCAGCAGAACAATTACTATTGTTCATTTTACAATTTTTCATTTGTTCTTCAGAACAAGCTTTCTTGTCCATTGTACAAGTTTTTGTTTGCTCACAACATTGTTTTTTTTCTTGAGCATTAACGCTTAAACTTACAAATAGTAAAAGCATTACAATTGAAATTATATTTTTCATTGTATTATTTTTAAATGATTATTTATTTTTAAAATCTAAATTTTAGCAAATAATTTTTGGAGGTTGCCAAATTTTAGAAATATAACCATTAAGAATAATTTCTTTGAAGTAATATTTTTGTTTCTCAGCTATTGATTTAAAGTAAACGTCTGAAAAAGTAAAATTATTTGGTAGGAAATCAAATATTGAGGAAAGATTAATATTTAAAATGCAATTTTGTTTGTTAAAAGGATTATTACCTTCTTTGCTTTTTTGCTTATTGCAATGTTGCATACATTTATTTTCACAAGAATCCATTATTTCCATTTTAATGAATTTTGCTACTGGGAGCAAATTCATTAAAATAAAATAGGTTAATAATATGATTACTGTAAATTTCATTATTCAAATGTAACTATTTTTTTCATTTTAGGAGATTAGTCTTTTTAGCACAATTTTATAATTACCGCCAACGTTTTGAATAAACGTCCGTTTTAATGGCGTTTATTTTTTGTTAGCATTTCGTTATTTAATTTATTTGTTGGATAAAATTGATGAAACATGATCTCTATTTTTTGATTAATTTGTAGGTAGCATACATTTTGTCGGGGTAAATAACTTGTATGAAATAGATGCCCTTTTTTAGCTGTTTAATATCTATTTTTTTCGAATTGATTATAGTTTGACTAGCCACTTTTTGTCCTATGTTATTGAATATGATTACTGAAAGCGGCATTTTTTTTGATTTTAGGCACACAAAATCGGAACTTGGGTTTGGGTAAATAGACGCTTCAGTAAATCCATTGTCTTGTTCGTCCAATCCTAAAGAGTTCGTTACGTGTATTTTTATTGTGTTGACAGAAAAAGCAGGTATTTGTACTGAATGCGTATTGGATAAAATATTTTCTTCGGTATAACTGGAAAATACAGTGTCATTAGTCATCGTTCCATATAAAGATTGAAAAATAACACTATCAGCTTGCCAAGTAGCTGGTATTTGAATATCTACTGAATGTGCATTTTCATCATCTCTATTGATTAGTAATAAATTAATGTAATCCTGATTGACACCAGTTCCCCCCCATATTTGAATGGCATCAATGGTTACTGTATCTAGCTGCTGATTATTAATGGTTAAAACGTCTATCTGTGGATTGTTTGATGGAAATACGGAAAACATTCCTTGGCTTAAAACGTCCATAACCATAGTAGTAGCTTTGCCTTCAACCCCAACTGAAAACATCGCATTTGTATGCAAAAGGTGTATAAAATTATTCCCTTGAGCTGACAGAGCAAAGTGATTCATTGTCCTAAGGTCTAAAGAATCATTGAGTGCTGATTCAAATGTTCTTGCCCAAAAATCGGCAACATATAAACCACTAATAATTCCCCTAATTGGATGGTTTTGTGGCGCTTCATCGTAAAGGGCAACATTCCATTCTGTAATTGATAAACCTATTTCATTAGAGATTCCCCAATCTAATTCCAGTTGATTCCAAATGTTTCCAACATTAACCATAGCTTGGACTTTCTTTTCCGAAACATATGCCGCCTCTGAAAAATAACCTTGTTGAATGGCTGGGATTGTTAAGCCGCTGGCATATGGGTGTTTAATCATAAAATTAGGAGGACTGGAAGCGAAATCTTGTTGGAAAGATAGATTTGAAATCAAACTATCTTCAGGTTGGACAGTATATCCTATTTCGATTGATGGATCAGCAGCCTTCATTAAATTTCGAAAAGCAAATGCACCATCGTGATCAACACTATTATATTCTACTAAAATTAAATCACTAGAATCGATTCCTCCAATTGGATTTAAAATCACTTCTGTTTGGGACCATGAGAATTCTGCTGCTGACAAAAGGTTAGCTGGATTGGCAATACTGTCGTAAAGTTCTTGTTGATTTGTGGTAGTATCTCCAGCCCATGAGACATCAAAATTCGATGTTCTATATACTCTTACTGAATTGGTATTTGTTGTGTCTAATGAAGGATACGTAACAATAATTGTATCAGTAGTTTGAACGTTGGTGTAAAATTTAATGTCTCCTAAAATAGCTGTATTCTTGTCTAAGCCACCAATAATTTCTACCCACCCTTCTCGAAAAAGAGCCCCACCATAATAGTAAAGACTGTCAGCTTCTCTCCGAGTGAAGGTGTTATTCGGAATTCCGGATTGAAAATGAATGCTGTCTTGAAACCCTAACCAAGAATAACCGTAAGTCCAGGCATCAGTAGACTCATTCCCTATTTCCCAATATTTTACATTGATTGGATTCAGGGTGTTTAACAGGCTATCTCTTAACTGGGAATAATATGCATTTTGATTATTGCAAATATTCACAAATTCAGCGGCTTCAGTAGCTGAACCATTTCCAAAATTCACCACAATTTGAAGTTCAACATTATAAGAATCCAGAAATGGTATGAGATTCTTAAGGTTTAACTTATTATTTTCGTTAAGATGCTTTTGCCAACGATAGTTATTGCCATTATTGCCTCCAGGCCATCTTATTATACCAGGATTGAATTTTGAAAAAGCATTGGTAAATTCGGGAGTTTGAATTTCTGAAATATTAACGCGCCCCCCATGATTGTATCCTTTCCATTCTGGTAGAATACTATCAATCACTGGGTTTTCAGGAAGCACAATATTAATTGACTGTCCATAAGTTAAGGATGAAAATAGAAGGGAAAGAAATAAAGAAGTAAATATATGTGTCATACTATTTTTGTTTTCTTTGACTCTATTTATTCGCTAAGGTTTAATCCTATAAAAGGATGAATGCTAACGGTTGGGCTATGAAGCGTGGCTGGCTTTAAACAGCTAATTTTCAATTTACTACAATATTAATTACTTGTTCAAAAGTTCAATTTTACTACTTCACCCGCCATGCTTTATGAGCCTTTGTTATGGGCTGGTTTTCTTGTCTTTTCTTTCTTTTAATACTTATTTTACATAAAAGCGGCTGCCCCACCTAAAAGAGCTCCAAATACAGTAAGCAGTAAAATAATTCCAATCAGTGAAATTACTAGTCCTGCAATTGCCATTCCTTTTGGTTTTTTAAAAACACCTACAAATGATAAAATAAGACCTAAAATCCATACAATCCAACCAAGGACAGGTACCCATCCAAGAAATAATGCGATCAATGCAAGTACGAAACCTGCTGTTCCTACTCCATTTGATTTTTTCTCTTGTTGATTAATAATAACTGTTTGTCCAGCATTGTTTTGTTCACTACTTTTAACTTCTTCTGTCATAATATTTTCTCCTTTAATTAATTAAAAATTTATTTCTCTACTAATAAGGCTTTTCGGTTTTGCCCTATTTTTTTAGTGGTTTCTGGTATCCACTTTTAAATTATTGATAATCATTTTATTTTCTATGAACTATCAAAATATTTATTTGTTGGTTCTCTTTCCATTCTGCTATTTCGTTTCTTCAACTTGCCCATAACTTGTGTGTATAGTTATATGGTTTTTATTTCTCATTTATGGATATTTCCTTATATCGTTGTAAATGAGTTTCATAAGTTTAAAATATGACCCAAGTATACTTTATGCATTTGCAAGAAATTTAAATACGTGTTAGCTAAAATGATAAATTTTGAAGATCTCATAAGTTATATTAAAGGTCAACGTTTTTAGTTTTCCAAATATAATTATTTATTAGACACAAATCGATGCATACTTGTTCTTGATTTGATAAAGGAGAATAATAATTAAATAATCTTATTCAGGGCATTATGCCTGTGATGCTCACCAATATATCACAGATGCAACAGGCCAAATGATCCTACCATAAATATATTATACCACTCCAAAACATCAACCTCCACCAGAACCCACCAAAATAGATTCTGTAAAGTCCTCATACGATTTTAAATGTTCCATTTTCTTCATTTTTTCCTCTTTCAACCTCAACTTTTTCTTCTGGAGTGTTATCTTCTTCTTCTCAATATCAGTTGCATCTTTTCTCTTTTGGTCGCCAAGATTCTTGATATTCTTATTTACCACTTCAAGTTCGTTATTCTTCTCCATTCTTTTAGAGTTATATATTAAAAATTGAAGATTTCAGAAAAGTTACCAATTTGACTTTGTGATTTAAATATATAGGTTATGAAAAATGATTCAGTTCGTAAAATTGAAAATATAGATAAAACCATTGAACAGCTAAGGAAACTCAAAATTGTTCTCAGACAGAAATTAAGTAAGGTTGATCTGCAAATTAGTCAGCAGCAAATGAAAAAGAGCAAGATGAAACATTTAAAATCTCTGAAGGAATACTTTAGTTTTAATTAATATTTCTTCGAAAAAGATTGACTTTGAGGTTGGTTTTATAAATATTCATCTCATTATCAAATATGTTTTTTGCTGCCATAAAATCAGAGGTTTTCACACAAACGCTATCATGAACTGTGAAAAAGATGATACCTAGATCCATTAGTTTTTTACAAACTTTATTGAAAATGAAATTGCTTTCAATTCGCTGTAATTTATGAGATAGTTCTTTATAACCAAATCTGGTCTTGTAGGCTTTAAGAAATCTATATACAGTTGGAAAGAGCATGTTAAAGTCATCATATTCAACATATGTATTGCCGAATAACACTTTGTAAATCCATCTTTTTGCTTCTGACCTGTTCTGTTTGTCTGTATGCTTTTGAATATATTCATAGAGATTACCTTTAATAACCTCATCATGATATGTCATTAAATCGTCACCAGCATCTCCAATTAGATTCATATTGACCGACATTAACTTCAGTAGAAAAAATGGCTGGGAGTTCTTTATGTCAATTTCCTTTGCTATCTCACCATCAATTGTCAAATACTCATGCCTGATTTCTTTTTTGAGAATGGTGAAGTTTGTGTGCAATCTGCCATAACCATCAGGATTGGCATAAATATGATTATGTTTTATTTTTCGAATGGATGACAGATTTTTTAAATATTTCTTTTTATCAACTACAAAATCATCCAGAAATGATTTAGCATTTTTATAATTCAAATTTATATGGCGGAGGTTATTAATTGTGAATTTTAGTACCTCTTCGTCAATTACTGGACTACTTTTAAAGTTACTGGGATCATTATAGAATTTTAATAATCTTTTATGCAGACTACTATCATAATTCAGGTATTCTTCAAATTCACAAGATTCCATATTCTTAATAAATTTATACTCATTGCATCTCTTTCCTTTAAAGTGGTTACGGCTTTTAATTATGTAGCCTTCATCAATTAGATAATTCAGATATGGCGTATATGTATGGTATTTCTTCTGTAATATTATACCACTTAATCGTAATTTTATAGGCTTATCATTTTTGCTTAATATGTATTTTTCATAAAATGGATTGAGAAAATCAATTATGAAATCAGTTTTGAGTTTTTGACCTTTATATATGGTTATACCACTATTGCTTTGTGATAATATTACTCTTGGAGCGTACTGAATTAAATATTGTAAATTATTGATATACATAGAATTTACTATTGTTTCTATATATAGTTCTATTAATTATTAAGGTTTATTTTATTACTAAAGAAAATTAGAATATCAATAAACTGCCAGCATTATGTATATATATAATAATATATATTTCCCCAATTTTTGAATTCAATTTATGTTATTGAAATTATAGATCGATCCCCCCAATTTTTTTTGTGATTTCTAAAACTGCCATCATTATGTTATATATAATTATAATATATTTCCCCCTGAATTTTGAATTGATTTCATGCAATTGAAGTTATCAATTATTGGCCCCCAGTTTTTTTGTGATTAATTAATTTGAACTTCAATTATGCTATTACTGGATAGCCCCCCAAATTATTTATGTGTGATATTATAATTGTCTATGACCATTAATAGAAGATATAGATTTTATATGGTGGTATGATGGTATGAAGGAAAGATATAAATAGAATTAATAAACAATATAGATATTCATTAATGCTTTCTGTTTGGAGTGATGGGGTTAATCCTAATGAATGATGTTATCCTATATATAATGATATATTCAGGGATGAGTTAAATTCTTTAGATCAAATATAAATGATGTCTTTCTACCAATTTCTGGATTAAGGAATAAATATTTAACTGACATTGGAAAGATTATAAGAAACTTAGGTGAATAAGTAATTATAGAGTAATGATACTGGCAGGAATATATTGATGTGAAGTAAGGTTGGTAATGATGTCTGGGGCTTACAGGGGTTGGTCCTAATGAATGATCATTGAAGGATAATATAATGTGTTAAGTCCATGAAATATTTGACCAAAACCAGTTAAAATAAGCAGTAATTGTGGGCCACAAGCCTAGAAAAGTTTGTTTTTTGTTCAGATAGTGTAAATCCTGTATCATTAATATGGTAACTTTATAATGCCCTATAGTTTAATTTGGTGCCAAAAAGAGGTTATATACTTATCTGTAAGATTATGTTGATATTTTTTTAACCAAACAACATACTATTCAGAATGCTTTCTCGTTATTGAGTTAACCAAAAAAAATACCTATAGACATATACTTTACACTTTTAATTAATAAACCAAATATTATGAAAAAAGTTGTTATTGTATTTATGCTATTACCTTTTATGTTGTTCAGTCAACAAAATTCTGTTTTTAATTCTGGAATATGGTTTAAGATTGCTGTGAATGGATCAGGGGTTCATAAAATCACCTATGCTGAGCTTCAAGATAATGGGTTCGACATATCAGGTGTTGATCCCCTAAAAATGTGCATGTATGGAAACCCGAATGGAATGCTTCCAGAGGACATAGGTGAGGATTATTATACAGATGTTCAGCAAATTGCCATAGAAATTGTTGGTGAAGAAGATGGTGTTTTTGATCCTGAAGATTATATTTTGTTTTATGGACAATCATCCGATCGAATAAATTTCAATTATCAGAGTAATCATTTTGACTATATAAAGAATATTTATTCTTTGGAAACATACTATTTCTTAACAATTGGTGAGCAAAACGGTAAGCGTATAGGTCAACAGCAGAGTACTGAATTGGATCATACAGGAGTACCTGGTTATTACGATTTGTTGTTACATCATGAATTAGAACTCGTCAACTCTTTAAAAAGTGGTAAACAATGGTTAGGAGAACAGTTTTCTGGTAACCAGACACGAACATTCAGTTTTGATACTCCAAACCCATTGGCAAGTGATGATAATAATCTCCATATTTCACTTGCAGCCAACAGCTCAGAACAATGTTCTTTTGATATAAATATTGATGGATTACATTACAAAACAATACTAATACATAGAATTCCAAATACCTATGTATCATCAAATCTGACGATCTTAGATTCTGTTTTTAATACCACAGGTAATGGATTAGATATAAGTGTAGTTTTTAACCCTCCAAATGATTCGGCAATAGGCTGGCTTGACTTTATTGACCTTGAATTAAACAAATCAGCAAATTTAAACGGTCTGGATCAGATAAATTATCGATCAAAAAATAACATAGGATCAGCAGACGTTTCCAAGTTTTTGTTTTTTGATGATAGTCCTGAATCATTAAAAATCTGGAATACAACTGATCCAGTAAATGTAAGTGATGTTGAATTATTATATTCAACTGAATATGCTTGGTATAAACTTGAAACGCCTGAAATGCTTGAATTCACAGCTTTCAATGGAAATTCATTTTTATCTGTTGTTTCAATAGAGCAAATTGATAATCAAAATCTTCATGGACAAGAACCCGTTGATTTTATTATTGTTACACATAATGATTTTATTGCACAAGCAAATGAACTTGCAGAATTTCATAACTCTGAAGAAGGGTTTTCTGCAAAAACAATAACGATTGATCAAGTATATAATGAGTTCTCCAGTGGATCACAAGATATTTCTGCGATAAGGAATTTTGTACGATACATGAGCGATAAAACTCAGGGAAATTATCCAAAATATTTATTATTGTTTGGTGATGCGTCCTTTGATTACCTTAACAGAAATAACAGCATAACAAATTATATTCCAACATTTGAAACACTCAATTCCTCAAATTATGTAAGCTCATATGCCAGCGATCAATTTTTTGGGGTTGTTGATGCAAACCAAGAACATATTATTTCTGTAGGACGAATTCCTATTACCACATCCGAAGAAGCTCAATCCGTTGTCAATAAAATTAAATCATACAATTCAGCATCTAATCAAGATAACTGGTATAATGAAATAATGGTTATTGCTGATGACGGAGACCAAAACGTTCATATTAAACATGAAGAGCGTATTTGTGAATTATTTATTGAGAATCGTCCTGAATGGAATGTGCTAAAAGCATATTCAGATTTCTATGAAACAGTACAAACTAATAATGGTCCACGTTGTCCTGAGGTAACTACTCTTATTAATGAAAAAGTTAATGATGGTGTTTTTATCGTTAATTATGCTGGTCATGGAGGCCCTTCTGCACTTGCTAATGAACAGATTGTTACAAACGAAGAAATATTAACCTGGCAAAATGGAGATAAACTACCTATATGGATAATATCAAGTTCAGATGTTTCAAGATATGATGATCCTGACATTCATTCACTTGGTGAGTTATTAGTTACTTCGGATGATAAAGGAGCCATTGCCACCATTAGTACTTCACGACCAACATTTGCAAGTTCCAACCTCGTTTATAACTTAGCATTAACTGAAAAGTTGACTAATGCTAATCAAACTACCAGACTTGGAGATATCTTTGCAAATCCATCAGTTACGAATAATGATAAAAAGTGGGTGTTACTTGGTGATCCAGCTCTTATTATTCATAAGCCTGAATATGAGATTCAAACAATGAAAATAAATGATGTATCTATTGATGTTTATACTGATACAATATCTCCTGGTGATCATGTTTTGATTAGTGGTAATATTACGGATTATGAAACTGGTAATATCCAACAATCGTTTAATGGAACACTATCTCTAAAAGTATTTGCTCCCGTTTATATAAAAACAACTCTTTCAAATCAAGGAGGATCACAGGTGGAAAATGTTGAAGTTCAAGATAGCGTATTGGTAATTGCTAATACTATAGTAACAAATGGTGAGTTTGAAATTCCAATTATTTTACCAGAGATACAAACTCAAGACTATGGGACTATTAAACTATCATATTATGCTACTGATAATTTTACTGACGCATCAGGATATAATGATCAGTTAATTTATGGAGGAAGCCCAAATCTGGTGGATAATTCTGTCTTAGATGAGATTAAAGTTTATCCAACTATCTTTACTGATATGGTAAATTTTATTATTCCAGAAGCCATAAGTACAGGAGCAAAGTTGACGGTTTATAATGTCTATGGTGAAGCATTGAATTCACATATTTTTAATAACAAGAATGAATCCGTAAACCTGTCAAATTTGTCAAATGGAATCTATTTCTTCAGGTTAAATATTAATACTGAATTCAAGACTTTCAAAGCTATAAAACAGTAGATATCTCAGTCTTATAATGTGTTAAATTCTCACGGGAATATGTCGATGTAAAGTAAGGCTGGTCATGATGTCAGGGGCATTCAGGGGTGTCTCTGGGTGAATGATCATTGAAGAGTAATATAATGTGTTAAGTCTATGAAATAATACACCAAAACCAGTTGAAACAATCAGTAATTGTGGGGCCACAAGCCTACAATAGTTCAATTTGAGATCAAATAATAAATGGAACCCTCGCTAACTCTAAGTTAGCGAGGGTTTTTTTTTTGAACCTAAATAGAGTGTTAAATCTGAATCAAAAAGTAATATTAATAAAAAAAGTTAAGACGCATTTAATATTTGCTTTGACCATCCAATCAATATTTTAGGCCACATATATTCTATATAACTCAATAGGTATAGAATTTTCAGTGCTATTTATGGTTTTAATTTAAACTTCTTTCGGTATTAATCCTATTAGAATATGCATTTAGGAACAAGTTAAATGTAGAAAAATGAATTATTAATATAAAAAATTAGAAAGGAAAATTAAAATGGCAACGTATTATGGTAAATGTAGAAGCAATTATTTCAAAATCAAAGATGTAACTAGATTCAAAGATATCTGTGAAGATTTTGAATTAGATGTAATAGAAAAAGACAATAAATTTGGATTTATTGTTGACAATGAAACAGGAATTCCTGATCCTGTTGAATGTGTTAATGAAATGTTAGAGTATGATAAATATGACTGTAAATATGATTATGTTGAAGATATTATTGCAGAAATGCTAGATGATAATGAAGTTATGATTGTTATGTCTTTTGGCTCAGAGGATTGGAGAAGTCTATCAGGTTATGCTGTCGCATATAATAATAAAGGTGAGACAGAAAATGTTGCACTTAGAGACATCTATGAAAAATCTAATAAATTAGGTGCTAATATTACATATGCTGAATGGTAATTGACTAGTATTTAAGAATCATAGATTCATTGGTGTTATCACATCAGAATTCATATGTTTATGATTAATTCAAACAAAT
>Ga0209141_1000296_pt1 | contig 41479 bp, 40 predicted proteins | sample SaaInlLV_10m_DNA_2_FD_184676 | JGI IMG/M metagenome (GOLD analysis project Ga0209141, IMG submission 184676) | Marine microbial communities from expanding oxygen minimum zones in the Saanich Inlet - Saanich Inlet SI074_LV_150m_DNA (SPAdes) (version 2) | ecosystem: Environmental > Aquatic >... | reverse complement strand
ATCGCCATTTACTTATGGAAAATATCGGCGTGATTCATGATATTTCTGTCTTGCCACCATGGATGACTGTGGAACAAGTTTTGGAATTCCAAATAGGAATTCACTCAAAATTTGATAAGGAAAAATGCGAGAAAATGCTCAAAAAGACAGAAATCACCCTCAATAAAAAAGTGAAACAATTATCCAAAGGAATGAAGACCCAGTTACATCTTTCCATTGTTTTAGCCACGGAAACACAATTGCTCATTTTAGATGAACCAACCCATGGTTTAGATATTCTTTTTCGAAAGCGACTCTATTCATCTGTGTTGGAAGATTTTTTTGATGAGACAAAATCTGTCCTAGTTTCGACGCATCAAGTGGAAGAAGTGGAGCATATTCTTACGGATGTAATTTTTATCAATCATGGAAAAATCATCCTTTACGAAAGGATGGAAACGCTAAATGAAACGTATGTTTTGCTGACAGTCAAAAAAGAAATAGCGGAACAGGTGCGGACAATGAATCCTCTTACAGAAAGCGCGATGCTCGGTAAAACCACATTCCTTTTGGAAAGACCCGATAGAGAGAAAATTGAAAAAATGGGTGAAATATCAAATCCATCTGTGTCGGATATATTTATGGGACTCATGGGAGGTACATCATGATCGATTATAAAAGTATGTGCAATAAATTTACGATTTTGCTTAAACGGGAATGGTGGGAGTGGAAACGAGTCATGTTTTGGACTGTGGGTGTATTTTCATTTTTGTTATTGTTGACATTGATTCCCATGAATCGTCTATCCCACAATATAGAATCGGAAGTTCTGAGTGAGTTGGATATAGAGGAATTAAGTGAGGAGAAAAAAGACAAAATTAGGCTCAGCATGGATTTAAGCAACGAAAACTATACAGTCGAGGACTTTTTTGAATTGGGCGAACTCTTTTCTAAGGAAAAACATCTTTTAAAAGAGAAATTGGCTGAGTCTCCCATGACCATCATCAAGCCATACAGTTATGGTATTTTAGCGGGATTTTCCATGATTCAATTATTCGTTTTGTTTATTGGGCTATTTTATTTTTCTGACTCTCTATATAAAGAACGCTCAAATGATAGCACGCTGTATTTTCGCAGTTTACCCGTGGACGATCATTGGATTCTGTTTTCCAAATTGAAGGCGGGAAGTATAGGCATCATTGGTTTAACGATTTCCATGCTCAGTATTTATTTAGTGTATTCCCAGCTTGCCATCCGAACCGTAAGCGGAGAAATTTGGGAGATTCTTTCGGGAGCATTGAGTCAAATCAATATGATGGATTTATTTTTTGATTTAATTATCTATCAAGCGGTGGCGTTGATTTGGATGAGTCCCCTTATTTTATTTTTGATTTTGGTTTCTGCGACTGTAAAAAATCGACCACTTATTGCAGGGATTGGATTGCCAATTTTATTCAGCATTACGCTTCAAGTTATTTTTGGTGAAAATGCCTTTGTGTCTGAAATTGTGAATATTTTTGCTGCGATTCCAGTCATGATTAATGAGCAAAACCTAATCAACAGTATGGAAACAGTTTCGCTAGATGGGGTGGATTTATTCGGCTCATTTTTTGGTGATTTGTTTTCACTTCGCACATTGGGCTCAGTTTTGGTCAGCGGACTCTTTTATTTTGCTACATTAAAAATGTATCGAAAAAATATTCCAACGAATTAAAAATTTGAAAACTCCACCACAAAAGTCACAAAAAGCACAAAATATTTTCTCACGTATCTTTGCGAAAGTTTTTTTTACTTCTGCAAAGACCAAATAACAAATTATCTTGATAACAGAAAGGATAAAACCATGAAACCAATAACCATCATACTCTTTTTATCATTGCTCATTTTTGGACAAGTATTTGCTCAAAATACTTCATCAAATCTGGGTAATAACACATCAGAGCAAATGGAATCAAATACGAATCAATCGGAAAAATCCCATATTGCATATTTGAATAATGGCGAAAATACAAAAGGGCTAATGATTTTTGCATTTGGAATTAGAAGTCCATTCTTTTCGGAATTTAAATTTAGATCTGATGATGATAAAATTATTAAAGGAAAAGAGATCGACTATGTGAAAACAAAGAACGGAAAGATATTATCTCACAGGAAAATTCAGCTGATTCAATATTCCTTACTCACTTTAGAAATAGCCTTCTTTGCAGGGATAGTTCATTGGATTTTATGATTTGATTCGAAAAATAAATACTGCATCGAATCCTTACATTTTAATAAAGTTGTATTGGATTAATAAATTGTCATGCTGAAACATATTCATAGAATTGTTAAAATAAAATGAAACAAACCATCATAACACTCTTGGTTTTATTGTTCTCTGTGGGATGCAATAATGGAAGTGGAGATACGGAAGCATCAAATAATGAAGTGCAACGGATTCAAAGTAGCCCGAAAGCACAATTTACGGAATACGATACGCCACCAATGCCCACTTCTTCAATCTCACCCATTTATCCAGAAGCTGCTAAAACAGACCAAATTGAAGGATTGGTCATTGTGCAGGCTTTTATTTTGACAGATGGAACAGTTGGCGAAACCATTATTTTAAAATCGCTCAGAGATGATTTGGATCAATCAGCAATTGATGCAATTCAAAATACGACTTTTGAACCAGCGACCGCAGATGGAAATCCAGTCGCGGTTTGGATTTCCATGCCTATTAACTACCGCCTTTCAGAGTAAGATAAATCTATTTCCCAGCATCTTTAATTTATTAGGTGCTGGGAAATTTTAGTTGACCAAAAACAAAATAAGGGTAAGCAATGAACAGATTAATTTTAATCGTATTTCTATCTTCTTTTGCGTTGGGACAAAATTGGTTTCAAAAGACTGTATTTAAAACCTTTACTGCTTTTGAACCCACCATGAAAAAGCTGAATGAACGAATAAATGAAAGTAACGGTGAAAAAGCTGTTTTATCATTTCAAGATTTAGATGGAAAGGCGCATTTCATTGATGAATTTCTTGGAAAAGTGGTGTTGGTGGATATGTGGGCAACGTGGTGTAGTCCATGTGTAAAACAAATTCCCGATTTGAATATTTCGCAGGAAAAATTTCGTGATGACGGTTTGGTAATTTTATCCATTACTGATGAAGATATAGCGAACGTAAATAAATTTCTGACCAAACATGAAATGAAAGAAGAAATTGGTTTTATCAATTATGATGATGAAGTGGCAGAGCCATTCCGCCATTTTCGGCGAGGTCGCCCAATGTATTTTTTGGTGGATAGAAATGGCATCATCCAAAGCGGAAGTATGTTCAAACCCAGTGACAGAAAAATTAAAAAGTGCTTGAGGGAATAAAATGAAAAAACTATTGATTAGCATTCCAATTTTATTCTTTTCTGCCTGTTTTCTCTTACCGAACATGGAAGTTGATATTCCTGATGAGCCACTGGAAATCACCATGAAAAAATCATTTCAATCATTGGCTATTATTATCGAATTGTTTTCAACGAGGCAGGAACAGCGTATTTATGATGAATTATTTTCTGATTCATTAAAAACTGAAATATTATTTATAGATTTCAAAACCGAAATGGCAAATTTAAACAGTAAATATGGAGGATTAGCTCCCTATCCCATGTCTCATATGCGGTCAATGGTATATTCAGGCGAGGGAAGTCCGAATGAATTAGATGAACTCAATGAACCGGTCATATTCAGAGGGCTATTAGAATATGAAAAAAAGACAGTTTATTTTTCTATTTCATTAAAAGGGAAAATAGACAATTTGAAAATAAGTAGTTTTACGTTTATTGAGAATTGAGAAAGTTGTCCTACTTGTATTTTTTCAAATCCCGATAAAAATTCTCATGAGAGCCAATCATGATAAGTGTTCGCGTCTCAGGAGCAAAGGTATAGGCAAGCAAAAATAGATTCGTTTTTATTTTAAATTTATGGACAAATACATCAGACAAATCGCCGTGTTTTCTTTCGCCAATCGTTGGATCTTCCATAATCGACAGAATTTGGTCATCCAATTCTTTTTTATTGTGTTTAAACAGCTTTTTTGTCTGCCGTTTAAACAAGGGTGTTACTTTTACTTTAATCTTCGAACCGACCAAAAGAATAATCTTCCGTTTCGCCGTTTTCTGCTTCCGCAAGCCCTAGCAAAATATCGTGAATCATCTCATAGGATAAATCTGGATTTTTAATGGCTATACGACCAATCTTTGCCCAATATTCAATCTGTTTAGGGACAGATCTATGCTCTACTTTTGCAATCGTTTTTGCTTTGTTGAATAATTCCGTATCAATTCTAATGACATTCTGACTCATGGTTAATCCTTTCATTAATATAAATAAAATACTACATAACACAACAATAAGCAACAATACGCTACACATTTTTGCCAATATGACAATCTTGATTGGACTCATATTTTCCAGCTGTGCTTCTCATAGAACACTATCTACTTCTGAAAATGGCAGACTTTCATTAAAAGGTGCAGGAATTTGGAAAATTGATGAACCGGAACTTTTGAATCAATATCACACGTCTATTTCATTTTTAGATAACGGAAATGTGTATATATGGAAGGGAAATAGTAAAGAAATTGTTGGATTTAATCAAAAAGGGAAAAAGATTTTTGATACAAGCCCTGATATATTTTATAAACATTTGGGAGAATTACATTTGTTCCATGGTGACAAAATTATTGGAGAATATTTTACAAATAATGAAGATTTTAGATTGGATCTTGGTTTTCTCATTTTTGAAAAGAATGGGAAAATAACAGATAAATGGTATTGGGATTTTCGGGAAAGCCAAAAATATTCACCTTATGGTCATAATATTCATATACTCTCTGATAGTCTATTGATTGTTTCAGGTCATGGATGGGTTGGGAAAAATCAAATGCTTTTTGGTAAGTTTAAATACCCCGAAACGGATTTTCAAACGCTTGGGGGTTCAATTGGTCCCGGGTATGATGGCGGTGGAATGACATGGGCTTTTTCTAAATCCATTATGGTGGACAGCAGTTTTTTTTATATTGTGGCAACATCGCCTTTTGTCAGAGAATTAAATCTTGATTTGGAATATGTGGGAAATAAAGGCGTGCAAGGAAAAAATTATAAATTGAGAGATTTAGAAAATAAGCCCAATTTTGGTCATTGGAATTATGATAAAGACACTGAATCATACCATGAGTGGATGATTCGTAATTCTCGCACAATAGATTTATTTGAACATGGAAATTACTCCTGCGTTTTGTATCGTGAAATCTTTGAAGATGGTGACAAATATTGGAATTATGCAAATCCCAGATCATTTTGATAATGTTGAATTGGATGAATTTGTGGTAATGCCGAATCATATTCATGGAATAATTGTAATTTGTGGAGAATATACGGCAGGTAGAGACGTTGCCAAACCAAGCGTAGAGACGCGATTAATCGCGTCTCTACCAGAACACAAAAACAGATTTTGTCCATTGAAAAAAGGTTCCTTATCAACAATAATCGGTTCCTATAAATCAGCCGTAACTCGATTAATCCGCAAGCACCATAACTCAAAATTCGCATGGAAATCACGATTCTATGATCATGCCATCCGAAACGAAAATGCACTTGAAAAAATAGTAAATTATACCCACCAAAATCCTAAGAATTGGAAACAGGATCAAAATATCCAGAATAAGGATAAACACTTTCTCGGGAACAAAATAAAAGGAATAAAATGAAAAACTATCTAAGCTATTTCCTAATCTGCTGTAGTATTTTACTAGGGAATGAGCATGAAAAGCTTTCCATATTTTTGGAATGTCGTTCGTGTAATCAAGACTATGTTAAGGAAAATATATCTTATGTTAATTACGTTCGCGATCGACATGATGCAGATATTCATATATTGGAAACCACACAGAATACAGGGTCTGGCGGAAAAGAATATACTTTGATATTCATCGGACAATCTGAATTTATAGGAAAAAATGATACACTCATGTTTACAACAAAAGTTGATGACAGTGATGACATCATTCGGAAAGAACGGGTTCGAATCATTCAAATTGGTTTAGTGCCCTTTTTGTTAAAAACGCCACTCGCATCCCAAATAGCCATCTCTATAAATAAAGCAAAAGTCCAGCCTAAAAAGGCGGAGGACAAATGGAATAATTGGGTGTATTCTGTGAGTGGGAACAGTTTTATAAATGCTCAACAATCTTCACAATCACTGATGATTTATGGAAAAATAAAGGCAAGTCGCGTCACAGAAAATTGGAAATTAAATTTTTCTATCAGCGAAAGTTTGAATGAAGATAAGTTCGATTATGGTGGCGAAGAATATCTGAGCACTTCTGAAAGAATATCCATGTATGGTTCATTAATAAAATCATTGACCAACCATTTATCCGCTGGAATTTGGACATCCGCTTGGCGTTCTTCTTATAGTAATACGGATTTGGGACTTTCGATTACACCCAAATTAGAATATAATATTTTTCCCTATTCGGAATCCAATCAACATGCGTTGCGCTTGATTTATTCCATTGGAGCGGAACAAGTGGACTACACGGATACTACACTCTACTTTAAAACGAAAGAATCTTTATTGAGTGAAGGGCTTTCCGTTTCGTTTAGCACGGTGAAGCCTTGGGGATCTATCAATACTTCTTTGAGTGGAAATCATTATTTTCATGATGTTTCAAAAAACATTTTTTCTCTTAATGCCATGTTATCGCTTCGTATTATTAAAGGACTTTCGCTCAATATTATAGGTTCAGGTTCAATGGTTCATAATCAACTTTCTATTCCCAAAGGAGATTATTCAATCGAAGATATTTTGTTAAATCGTGCTGAATTAGAAACGCAATTCACCTACTTTGCATCCGTTGGATTTTCATATTCATTTGGTGCGTTGTATAATAATATTGTTAATCCAAGATTTAGTAGCGGTGGTTATTCCTATTCCATTAGTTATTAGCAAATCCATTCAAAAGGAGACCTCACCATGAAACACCGATTAATTGTTTTACCGCTGTTCATAATCTCATCCATTTTTTCACAAAATCTGCAGATTCATAAAATTGTAAAAATGCAGATGCAAATTCCTGTTTTGGGTCCTATTACCATTACTATAAATCAAACGATTGCTCCAGGATTTTTGAAAATGGAAGAAAAAGCAGATGCGGATCGTTTTTATGCCAGTTGGATGATGGATGGAGAAACGGGAGAAATCATGAATGAAGAAAATGAGCATATTATTAAATATGATGTGGCAGATGAAGAATTCTGGTTTCAATCAGCTGATGATTATTTTAAAAAACCGGATACAAGTTCAGAAAATGGTAAATCTTTTTCATTCTCAATAGGAGACGAGGAAGAAGAAAGCGAAAATGACGTTCCACCCAAAATTACACGGACAGGCGGAAAAGAAGTGGAACTTATCAATGGTTTCTCCAGCATAAAATGGATTACAAGTGTAAAAATGCCGGACAGTAAAATGATATTTGAAGAATGGTTTGTAGATGAATTGCCTCTAATGCCAATTTTTGATTCCCTTGAAACTGAGATCAGGACAAATTTTAATCCAAACGGTGAAACAGTGAAAGTAGCACAGGCTGAATTTTCATCCCATCTAATCATTCAAGAGCTAGATTCTTTAACGACTTTGAAGCCGATTAAGGGTTCTCCTATCAAAATAAATTTTCTTCTTTATGAAAAAGGAAAGGAAAAATCAAAAGTAAGCATGAGCTACGAAATATTGGAACTCTACGAAGAGCCATTCGATAAAGAAGCGTTTACAATCCCAAAGAATTTTGATTTCGTTAAAAAAGATTGATGAGAAAATTCCAAAATAAATATCGTATTGAATCGGCCAGATTGAAACATTGGGATTATGCAAATCCTGGTTTGTATTTCGTTACGATTTGCAGTAAAAATATAGTTTCATGGTTTGGGGATATAAGAAATGATAAAATGCAATTAGTTGAAATCGGTAAAATAGTACAGGAAATATGGTGTAAAATTCCAAGCCATTTTGAAAATGTTGAATTGGATGAATTCATTATCATGCCAAATCATATTCATGGAATTATAGAAATAAAATATAACACTCGTAGAGACGCGATTAATCGCGTCTCTACGAGTGTCACAGATAAGAACAAAACGATTAATCGCGTCTCTACTACGGGTGGCATTACAGGTAAAAATAACCCGATGATTTCAAAAAATTCTCTATCTAAAATTATTAGATGCTACAAAGGGCGATGCACATATGAAATCCATAAATTCAACCCAAAATTTGCCTGGCAACCGCGGTTTTATGATCACGTCATACGAAATGAATTATCATTGGAAAAAATCCAAAACTACATTCAGCAAAACCCCATCAACTGGAAAAAAGACCAAAATATACAGGACGAGGACAAACAATTTTTCAAAAATAGCATAAAAGGCAAATAATGAGACTATCTATAAAAAATATATCTAAAACCTATCCCAATGGGGTTGAAGCATTAAAGAATGTTTCATTGGAAATTGGCAACGGCATGTTTGGGCTTTTAGGTCCAAACGGTGCTGGAAAATCCACCTTGATGCGAACCATTGCGGCTTTGCAAGATAGCGATGAAGGAACCATCACTGTTGGCGAAATTGATGTTGCCAAGGACAAACAATCCTTACGAGAAATTTTGGGATATTTACCCCAAGAATTTGGCGTTTACCCAAAAGTTTCTGCTTTGGATCTATTAGATCACATGGCTGTTATGAAAGGAATTATCGATGCAAAGCAACGGAAAGCGGTTTTGGAATCTTTACTCCAACAAACGAACCTATGGACAGAGCGACATCAAAAACTAGGTACCTTTTCAGGAGGAATGAAACAACGCTTCGGCATTGCTCAAGCTTTGTTGGGTGACCCAAAACTCATTATCGTGGATGAGCCTACAGCCGGACTGGATCCTATGGAGCGAAACCGATTTCATAATTTATTGAGTGAAATTGGGGAAAATGTGATTGTTATTCTCTCCACCCATATTGTGGATGATGTGAGTGACTTATGTAATGATATGGCCATTATATTGAATGGTGAAGTGAAATTGGAAGGTGAGCCGATTCTGCTTATTGAAAGAATGAAAGGAAAAGTGTGGAAAGGTCTGGTTGAAAAATCAGAATTAAAATCCATTGAAAATGAGCATCAAGTTATTTCTTCTCGTCTTTATTTGGGAAAAGTACAGGTGCGTTTGTTTAGTGATTCCGCTTTGTCTAATGGATTTAAGAAAACAGAACCGGAAATCGAAGATTTGTATTTTGCTACGATTAACGGATTGAATATTAATGGGGAATTTTAGTTTGGATTTCACCAACCGTGTTGATGTTGAATCGAGGTATGAGGTTCAATAATATTTTTGTAACAATAATAAAGTATGAACGAATATTTTAAAAACCAATTTACAAGGGTGCGACCATGTGGAAACATATTTTAAGTTTTGAACTAAAGTTAGGATTCAAGAAAACATCTTTTCGGGTTTACTTTTTAGTCTTTTTTGCCTTAGCCTTTTTGATCGTCAATATTTTGGGTGGCGCCATGAGTGGTGCTCGTATCATTATCGGAAATGCCAATAATCATCTGAATGCCCCATTGGTGATTGCTGTAATTCAAGCAATTTTCAGTATTTTAGGGGTTTTGGTTTGTTCAGCAATTTTTGGAAATGCTGGCTATCGGGATTTTGAGACCAAGATGCATCCTTTATTTTTTACTCGCCCTATTTCACCAAAAGCCTATTTTCTTGGTAGGTTTTCTGGTGCATTTCTTTTAAATATTACTATTCAGGCCGGATTCACCCTTGGTCTAATTCTAGGATTTATCATGCCATATTTGGATCAATCCGGTATGGGTCCCTTTCGTCTTTTTGCCTATCTCCATTCATTTGTTTTAATTGTGGTTCCTAATATTTTTGTAGTAGGAACTTTACTTTTTACTTTGGCAATTCTTACACGTCGAATGTTGCCCACTTATTTTGCGTCTATGGTTTTGCTCTTGGGCTATTTGAGTGCAGGCAATTTTACACCAGAAATTGAAACGCGCTGGATTGCTTCTCTTTTAGATCCTTTTGGAATAGAAGCCATTGGCAATGCGGTACGATATTGGACACCCGTAGAACAGAATGCGAATTTAATCCCATTGACAAAATGGTTTATTGTAAATCGAATAATATGGATTAGTATTGGCGCTTTATTTTTGGGTATTGGTTTATGGAAATTTGATTTTCAACATACAGAACAGGGAAAGTCAAAAAAGAAGAAAAAGAATGAAACAGAAACAGAAGTTGAAAAGAAAATTGGTGGTGGGTTTATTCTAACAAAACCTGTTTTTTCAGGAATAACATTATTGCATCAATTTAAGACACAAGTTTTAATTGAAATAAAACGGGCATTTCGGGACCCATATTTCATTGCCATTATGGGAACAACAGCAGGGTTTCTTATCATGAATCAAGCGAATATGGGAAAAGCCTTTGGCGTGAACACCCTTCCTGTCACTTATAAAGTTTTGAGTGTCTTGGGTGGAACATTCTCTCTTTTTGTAGTCATTCTTATCACTTTTTACGCAGGACAAATTGTTTGGCGGGAACGGGAATTAAAAGCAGATCAAATTATGGACGCCCTGCCCATTCCCAATTGGATTCCCATGTTGTCTAAACTCATAGCGCTCATTTTAATCCCGGGAATCATGCTTGTTGTCTTGATGTTTGTTGGTATTGGAATTCAATCATGGAAAGGATTTTATGATTTTGAAATTTATCTGTATTTGAAACAATTATTTTTACTCAATTGGACCGATTATGCATTGCTTTGTGTTTTGGCCTTTTCCATTCAAGCCATTGTGAATCATAAATATCTAGCTCATTTTATCATGATTTTATACTTTTTATTCAGCATGTTTTCTGGCCAATTTGGTTTGGATCATACCCTGTATCATTACAGTTCTGGAGCCCATGCAAGTTATTCGGACATGAATGGCTTCGAGCCTTACATCGCTCGTGTCATTTGGTTTAAACTTTATTGGGGTGCGTGTGCTGTCTTGCTGGCATTGACAAGTAACCTGTTTTGGAGTCGCGGATTAAGTGGCGATTTTAAAACAAGATGGAATTTGGCGAAACAACGTAGCACAATAAAATTGAAAATATCTTTCATTGGATTTGGATTCTTGTTCGTGGGCGTTGGGAGTTTCATATTTTACAACACGAATATTCTAAACGAATATCATCGCTCTCCCTATTATGAAAAACAATCTGCTGATTACGAAAAGATTTACAAGAAATATAAAGGTATTCCTAAACCTAAAATCACTGGCGTGAAGGGAGAAGTTCACTTATTCCCCAAAGAATCCCGTTTAACTTTCAGCGGAATGTATCAAATGAAAAATAAAACGGATGCGATTATTGATACAATCCACACCAATTTCACACGAAAAAATCCTTATACAAAATATGAATGGTCGAGACCGAATGAATTGGTTTTTACGAATAGCACCTATGGCTGGGATATGTTTGTTTTTGATCCGCCAATTTTACCTGGCGATGAATTTTCTTTGGCTTTTGCAGGTAAACGAGAACGGCAAGGATTTACGAATAGCGGTGTAGATTTAACGGTTGTGGAAAACGGAACCATGATTTGGAGTAGCGCTTTATTTCCTGAATTTGGTTACAATCCCGGCAGAGAATTGCGTAGAAAACAGACGCGAAAAAAATACGATTTGTCTGAAGAAAATGATCCGATGCCTAAATATGACGATATAGAGGGGAATAAAAATAGTATGTTGGGGGACGATGCAGATTGGGTGAATTTTGAAATGCTCATGAGCACGGATTTAGATCAAATTGCCATGACACCGGGTTATTTGCAAAAGGAATGGGTGGAAAATGGACGGCGATATTTTCATTATAAAATGGATGAAAAAATCCATAATCTTTTTGCCTTTGTTTCTGCCAGATACGAAGTGCGTCGGGAAAATTGGAATGGAATTAGTCTGGAGATTTATCACCATCCGTCCCATAATTATAATGTGGATAAACTTATGAATGGCATGAAAAAATCCATTGCCTATTATTCAGAGATTTATGGAAAATATCCTTACCGACAATGTCGGATTTTAGAATTTCCTCGATATTCATCTTATGCCGCATCTTTTCCTAATACCATTCCTTTTTCAGAGTCAATTGGTTTTGTCATGGATGTGGATCCGGATGATCCTGAAGATTTGGACATGCCCTTCTGGGTGACGGCTCATGAGATGGGACATCAATGGTGGCCTCATCAAGTTTCTGGTGGGAATGTGCAAGGATCTGCCTTTTTGAGTGAAGGCTTAGCGGAATATTCTGCTGTTACGCTTTTAGCAATAGAAAAGGGCGAGAAGCAGGTTCGGAAATTTTTGAAATATGAATTAGATCGATATTTGATGGGTCGATATGGATCTCAAGATGAACCACCTATCATAGAAACCGAAGGAGAGCAATATATTCATTATAATAAAGCGGGATTGATGATGTTTACTTTATCGGATTTTTTGGGCAGAGATGTAATGAATGGTGCATTGGGACGCTTTATTGAAAAATATCGATATCAGTCGAATCCTTATACGAATATCGGCGAATTTGTGAAGACTATTAGAGAGGATACGCCAGACGATTTACAATATTTAATAACAGACATTTTTGAAAAAATTACATTGTATGAAAACAAAGCCAAAACTGCTACAGCAATAGAAAATGAAGATGGAACCTTTACGGTTACAATGGAAGTAGAAGCAAAAAAAGTATATGCAGACAGCGTGGGAAATCAGACCAAGGCAGAACTGAAAGATTGGTTAGAAATTGGGATTTTGGGTGAAACCTTGGTAAACGGCGAAATGGAAGAAATTCCTATTTATTTGGAAAAAGTTTTAATTATAGACTCATTGACAACTTTTACTGTTGAAGTTGATCAAAAGCCCATTAAAGCTGGGATTGACCCTATGCACAAATTTGTGGATAGGGATTCAGATGACAATTTAGTTCGTGTGAGTATTCAAACAGCAGATTCAGATGATAGCGAAAAACTTTTCGAAAATTAATTCGCAAGAACCTGAAAACGGGTAAGAGGATGTTCAACATGCCAGATGATATTGATCCTGTGCGAGGGCAGGAAATTATTAAAGAAGAAATGAAAAAGAAGTTTGGTGGAAATGTAGAAACGTATACGTAATTTTAAATACGGAGAACCTATGAAAAATAACATTATACAATTCTTTATTTTATCTACGATTGTATTGACACAACCAATGATTGATTTAATTGAACCTGCATTTGGTGGTATTGGTAGCACAATAACAATAAGTGGTGAAAATTTTAGCTCCAATTCTCAAGCGAATACTCTCTTTTTTGGTGGGTTAAAAGGGAACATACTTAATTCAACAGAAAACGAAATAATTGTAACGGTTCCAAATGGTGCCTACTATGCACCCATTTCTGTATATACAGATGGTTTATTTGGAATTTCAACCCAACGCTTCAATGTAACATTTAATGCAACAGAAGAATTGCAAATCTCTCATTTCAGTAATCAGTTAGATAATCCATATTTAGGCAGAAAGTATTATGATATAAAAATTGCAGATATGAATGGAGATGGGATTCCAGAAATTGTGACTTCTGAAGCAGGCTATGGTTCGAGTGCATATTTAGCAATATTTACAACATCTTTTGATGATGAAGGGATGATATCCATTGATCAGCATATAGAATTCAATTTTGGAACAGGGGTTTATAGCTCTCCCCATGATATTGCACTTGGTGATTTAAACGGTGATGGATTAATAGATATAGTAGCATCTGAAAAAGGAGATATAACGGATGATTTTGAAGCTCACACCTGTATTTTTATCAATTCTAGTGAGAATCAAAGTTTTTCATTTGAACCTCCTATAATTATTGATGGTGATGGTTATGAAGGTTTTGTTCAACTTCAAGATATAAATGGAGATGGAAAATTGGATATCGTAACCTCTAAACAATCTAGTAATCAACTAGGGGTTTATTTAAATGTAAGTAATAACAATAATGTATCATTTGCAAATAAGATTATTATTGGAAATGTTGTTGCAACCGCTCGACCTGCCTTTGCAGATTTGAATGGAGATGGAATGATTGATATGGTTACAACTTCCTATGCAAGTAGTAGTTATAGTAGAGAAGTTTTTGTGTATTCAAATAACAGCACAGATGGAAATCTTGAATTTAATTTAGAAGTAACTATTTTATCAGGAGGAGAACCAGCAGACTGGCCTACAGATTATAATTGGAGTGCCTATTCAACCACACTGGTTGATATTGATGGAGATGATAAACTTGATATTGTAGTTACAAATGGCACTTGTATAGGATGTTCTCCAAGCGGAGTATCAGTAATTAGAAATATAAGCACAGATTCTGAATTACTATTTGAGTATGAGTATAGTGATTTTTATCAGTATGATTCTAATTCACTTCCTAGCAGAATAGGAATTTCGGATTTAAATGGCGATGGCAAACCAGATGTATTAACTACTGATTGGTTGGGGGGTATTTCAATATTGGTAAATAATAGTAATGAAGGAAATATAGAATTTCAAGACCAGATGCAAATAGGTGTAGGTAGTTATCCGCTTTCAGTCGCTACCGCTGATCTAAATATGGATTCCACTCCAGAGATTGTAGTTTCAAACTGGAATGTAGAAGGCCTGAGAGTAATTCATAATTTTTTGCCGGTGGATGAGGAACAGGGTGACCTACTATATGACATAAATAATGATGGTGTCGTTAACGATTCTGATTTTGTGATGCTACTTTCCCAGGTAATAGATGGAAATGACTCAGTGAGTGCAGCAGATATAAATTTTGATTCAGCAGTAGATATTTTTGATTTGTTACTTTTGTCGGATTATTTACAAAATATCTAACCCAAATTATTCGTCTCACTTGAATTGAATCCCGATTATCGGGAAAATGAAAAACTCCAAGGAACACAAAGCTTTGATAAAAGTAAAAATATGGAAAATCTAAATAATGGGAATCATCGGACTTTTATAAAAATCCGAATAATATATACAGTATTAATTCTCTTATTAATCTCAATGAGGTAGAAAATGACCGAGTTTATGTCCATCTTCATTATCTCGGATTAAATCAAGATACCGTTATTTTCCATTTTCCTAAAACGATTCCAGGGACATATAAAGAATTGGATTATGGTGAAATGATAGAATACATTGAGCCAAAGGATTCAAATGGGAATTTGCTTCCTGTTAAAAAAATAGGAAAAAATATTTTTCAAATTACCCAAGCGCGAGATCTAGCCATGATTCATTACTGGATTGATGATACATGGGATCATCCGAAAGCCATGAGACGGATTTGGGCAATGGGCGGAACCAATATTGAAGAAGGGGAAAATTTTGTTAGATCAACGCTTCTGGCTGGTTTGGCTTTTTTGAGTGAAGGCTTGGCGGAATACTCTGCTGTTTCCTTGTTGGCAAAAGAGAAGGGCGAGAAGCAACTTCGGAAATTCCTGAAATATGAATTGGATAAATATTTAGGTGGGCGCTCTATGGAGAAAAAATTTGAGTCGCCTATCGTTCAGACAGAGGGACAAGCCTATATCCATTACAATAAAGCTGGACTCATGATGTACGCCTTATCCGATTTTATTGGTAAAGAAATCTTCAACAATGCATTGGATAGATTCATTGATAAATTTCGTTACCAATCAGAACCTTACACAAATATTGGAGAATTTGTGAAGACGATTCGGGAGGATATGCCAGATGATTTATAATATTTAGTCACGGATATTTTTGAAAAAATCACCTTATATGAAAACAAAGCCAAGACAGCCACAGCGAAAGAAAATAAAGATGGCACATTTACCGTGACAATGGAAGTGGAAGCAAAAAAAGTATATGCAGATAGTCTAGGGAATCAAACCCAAACGGATTTAAATGATTGGTTAGAAATTGGCGTTTTGGGTGAAATCTTAGTGAATGGAAAAATGGAAGAAATTCCTATTTATTTAGAAAAAGTCATCATTACAGATTCGTTGACAACGTTTACGGTTCAAGTGGATCAAAAACCAATTAAAGCTGGGATTGACCCTATGCACAAATTTGTGGATAGGGATTCAGATGACAATTTAGTTCGTGTGAGTATTCAAACAGCAGATTCAGATGATAGCGAAAAACTTTTCGAAAATTAATTCGCAAGAACCTGAAAACGGGTAAGAGGATGTTCAACATGCCAGATGATATTGATCCTGTGCGAGGGCAGGAAATAATAAGAGAAGAAATAGAATTTTTTTCAGAACAATAAAAACAAGTTTAAATTTTTTCAATAGAAAATAATAAAACGGATTCTTTCAATCGCGCCCTATTATTTCGTAAATTCCTCCTTGCCTATTTGTTAAATAATCATCATTACTGGGGGATTTGTCTATATGCCAAACTGGACGAAAGAATCATTTATAGAAGATTTAAGAAAAAGCTGTTCTCGTGAAGTTGCAAAAATTGGTGTTACCATTATTGAATTTGCAGAAAAAAACGGGGAAGAACTTACTTGGGGAAGAGGAAGCGATCATGGAACTTTGACTTATAGATGTGCCTCTGACACAGGACCACTCCCGCTATTTCATTTAACATCAGATGGACAAATAAATTTCCAAATAAATTTTATGAGGAATAAAGAAATTCCATTTATGGTTTTACAAGATATGGTCATAAAATTAGAATCTAACTTTATGCGAGACTATAATCCGGTAGATTATCCGTCTGATGTTTTTGAGCCTATGGACGAAATGTTCCATACCCAAAGTCAGGTTGATAAATTTATAAAAACCATGGAAGGATGCACGTATCGCCTAAAACAATAATATGATTGTTTATGACATTCCAAAGCCCCATTTACGATGAGTGATTGGGGCTTTTTTATTAACGTTATAAAGTGCTTTATAAATGAAAGTATAACTCAATAAGAAAGGAAAAATTAAATGAAAAAAATAATTTTACTATTAATTGTCACAAGTATGGGCTGGAGTCAAACCGGGAGACTTATCGGGCTTGTCCGAGATGGTTCTATCTACCAACCTCTTGTGGGTGTGAACGTAATGATCGGTGGGACAGACCTTGGTGCGGCAACAGATATTTATGGGAATTTCAAAATTAATAATGTTCCTGTGGGAAGTTACGATATTCATGTATCCATGATGGGTTTTGAAACCGTATCAAGGGCAAATGTCCATATTGTGCCAAAACGAAATACCACCGTGAATTTTAATTTACATCCGGAAGTGTTGCAAGGCGAAGGCGTGGAAGTAACGGCAACATTTTTTGAAAAAACCAAAGATGCCGTTACCAGCAGTCGAACGGTGGACATTGAAGAAATTCGTTCTGATCCTGTTGGCTCTTACGATATTATGGCTATGATGCAAAGTTTACCATCGGTTATTTCCGGCGCAGATCAGACCAATGAAATTATTGTAAGGGGAGGCAGTCCCGGAGAAAATTTATTTGTCATGGATCATATTGAAATTCCCTATCCAAACCATTTTCCTGAACAGGGAAAGGGTGGTGGCCCCGTTACCATGGTTGATACAGATTTTATTGAGAGAGTTGATTTTTACGCCGGTGCATTCCCTGCAAAATATGGCGATAAAATTTCATCGGTTATGGATGTTACGCTTCGAGATGGAAATCGTGATAATCATTTATCTGAATTCAATTTTAATATGGCGGGATTCGGATTCAACTTTGAAGGACCTTTCACGGAAAAAGGTTCGTATATATTTTCCTTAAAACGTTCGTTTCTGGATTTTGTGATTCAAAATTCCGGACTTATGGCAATTCCAAAATATTGGACGAGTCAGGGGAAAATATCCTATCATATTTCTCCCACACAAAAATTATCATTTAATGTCATTGGCGGTATTGACGAAATCAACATTGAAGGCGAAGACGACCCCCAAACCCGGAGTGCAGAAAATGTAGATTTTCATTCAAATCAATTAACGATGGGACTCACATACAAAAATTTATTTTCAAAAAAAGGGTATGGTATTGTTTCTTTAAGCGGTAACCGTGTTGGTCTGAATACAGATGTATATCGCTATTTATTAGATGGCGAAAAACAGCAATATTACGGTCAAGATGATGCGGAATGGGAAATGGCTTTGAAAGGAGATTGGGTGTATCGATTCAATTCAAAAGTGGAAACAAGTTTTGGATTTAACGCCAAATCCATTTCATTGGATTACGACAATTGGTGGCATGGTGAACCAAGAAATATTTACGGTTATGCATTATCTGCGAACACCCCTATTATGCTTATTTCCGAAGATGATTTTTGGAATGATTATTTTGATCAAGATTCTTTGTGGTTTGAATCTATTGCAACCGTTGGGACTTATGATTCTTCGGAGACGAACAATATTTTAGATTTTGTAAAGACTGGTGTATTTGCTCAAATTAATTTTAAACCGATAGATAAATTAGAAGTTATTTCTGGATTACGATATGAGAATGTGAGCTATACTGGAAATGGAAATATCTCGCCACGATTAGGGATTTCTTATGGATTTTCATCCTTATTTAAACTCAATATTTCCGGTGGAAGGTATTATCAATCGCCCTTTAATATCCATTTGAATTCGCCTAATGGAGATACAAAACTATTAAAAAATTATTATGCCGACCAATGGGCTGGCGGAATCGAATATTTTTTGAGTGCCGATACACGAATGATCTTTGAAGTGTATTCCAAGAAATATGAAAATATGATTGCCTTTGACATTTTGGAAAGTAGCGACGGAAGAGATAGTTTGGATTATAATATGTTGGTAAATATTGGAGAGGGTGAATCGAATGGCATAGAATTTTTCATTCAAAAGAAATACACCAATAATTGGTATGGATCTTTTGCATGGTCTCATTCCGTGGCAGAAGGCGTGGACCCGAGAAATGGTGAAAAATTTCCATGGACTTATGATTATGGAGATGTGGTAACGCTGGTGGGCGGTTATAAAATCCGATTTATGGAATATGAGTGGTATCAGAAGCATAAAAAAACATTGTTGGCAAAAATGACATCGTGGCTTCCCATTGCTCCGGCAGATGAATATGAAATTGGCGTTAAATTACGATATATGGGCGGACGACCTTATACCCCAAAATCTTATGATCACAACATTAGAGAGTGGTTCGTTAATTCAAGCGACCCCTGGAATACGGAACGATATGATAATTACATTCGATTTGATATTTTGCTTCAACAACGATTTAATTTTAAAAAAACGAACTTGATTGCATTCTGGGATATTATGAATGTATTCAATCGGGATAATCCGTGGGAGACAGTTTATTTAGAAGATGGTTCTACCGATATTGCATGGCAATTTAAAACATTTCCAGTGGGTGGGATTATTTTAGAGTTTTAATTATAGCTCAGAGACACGATTATGCCAAACGTGTCTTTACAGAAATTTGAATTGTGGTAAATGTTTTTATTGATATCTTATACCATAGCACGTAGGGGCATATAAATCAGGATATAGCATGAATAAATCTTGACAATAATAATGGTATAGCCTTATATTATATATATACTACTCAGGAAATAACCTTATGAAAAAACAAAATTTAATAATAAATCAGCTCCAAGAAAAAATAGATAGATACAAAGAACTGGCCGAAGTATCGCTTCCGCCGAAGGGTTGGATTTATGCCATACGAACCGCATTGAAAATGTCATTAAAACAGTTAGGCAAACGAATGTCTATTACTTCGCAAAGTGTTTGGGAAATAGAAGACCGAGAAAAAAACGGTAATATTACGCTAAATAATCTTCGTCAAATAGGATCTGCACTTAATATGAGATTTGTTTATGGGTTTATTCCTAATCATGAATCATTGAATGAAATAATTGCAAGCCGGGCAAAAGATCTTGCAACAGAAATTGTTCAACGAGCATCCGTTTCGATGGATTTAGAAGATCAAAAACCATCAGAAGAACGGATAGAAAAAGCGATTGAAGAAAAAACTCAAGAATTAATAGAAAAACTGCCGAGATTCTTATGGGATTAAATATTGAGACGGATTTTGGGCAAACGCCTCTTTCTGAAGAAGAAAAGGAAGATTTGATTATTTCTACAATTTCGAACAAGCAAGAGTTGGATGAATTTGAACAGATTAATATTGAATCGGCGGTTGAATGGTCTATGAAGCAAGTTTTTAAAATGGAACAAATTGTTTCTGTATCCTTTATCTTAAAACTGCATAAACGAATGTTTGGTCAAACATGGAAATGGGCTGGCAAATTTAGACAGAGCAATAAAAATCTTGGTATAGATAAATACCAAATTCCCCAAGAATTGACAAAGATGATAGATGATTGTCAATATTGGATAGAAAATAATATTTACTTACAAGACGAAATAGCGATTCGTTTAAAACATCGATTAGTAAGCATTCACCCCTTTGCAAATGGAAATGGTAGGCACTCTAGACTATATGCTGATATTTTAATTTCACATGGTTTTAAGCGAAAGATATTTTCTTGGGGACAAAGCAGTTTTACGAGCAGAGGCGAAGCACGTGAAAAATATTTGTCAGCAGTTCGTAAAGCAGATAAGGGTGATATTCAAGCTTTGGTGAAATTTGCACGTTTATAATATTAAAGTTTAGCGTAGAGACACGATTATGCCAAACAAACCGTGTCTCTATAAAATCTTCTTTCTATTTCATCAAAGTCATTTTTTTTGTCCAAATGTGTTCGCTATTTTTTAGGATAGCAAAATAGATTCCAGAACTCACATCATTACCATTCCATTGGACAGCGTGATTCCCATTATTAAATTGCGCATCAACAAAAAGTGTTTCCACTAATTTTCCACTGATGTCATAAATGTGTAGAGAGATGATCTCTTGGGTTTCTACAGAAAATCGAATCGTGGTCGCTGGATTAAATGGGTTTGGATAATTTGATAAGATGGAAACAGCTTTAGGGATTTGTGTATCGTCGATACTCACAGATGAAGCTGGTGCAAAAGCAAAGGAACCAGGTAAAGCACCCACATTATATTGAGCCAGTTGATTCCCTTCTAAATCAGTCACAATTAAATCATCTGGTGCGACATAGTCTGTTAGTCCGAAGTAAAGATTGTTTCCGTCAGATGAAGCAGAATAAAGACCAGAAAAATTACCAATTTGTTGAGCCACATCGATGGAAAGATCCTCACTCAATGGCGCAATGCCACCATTATAAATACGATAAACTTGATTGTTGAATTCCAATAAATCCAAACCAAAATCGAATGTCATTCCAGCATCAAATGTGCTTACGATACCTGTGGATAAATCAATTTTACTATTTCCTGCATACGTATTCCAAATATCATCATAATAAGTGCTGGCAACAAAGAGTGCATTGTTTTGGAGTAAAAGCGCAGCGGGCCCTGAAACAACGGTAAATGTATCAACAACAGCTTTTGTAGATACATCGATACTAATGACACGGTCAGACGAACTCCAGTCGCTATTCATAGCAATCGATGTGTAAATCTTCCCACCATGCATCACCATCATTTCTGGCATTCCACCTACAGCAATTGTATCTGTTACGGTATTTTGAGCCAAATCTAAAACCAGAATGGCACTTAAATTCCAGCAGGAAACATAGCCCGTATTCCCATTTGCAATAAGATATCGCGGGCCAGCACTGGGAAGTGGAATGGAGGTCAAGAAAGATTGGGCATATCCGTCCAAATTCAAGACTTCAATGCTGTGTGAATTGTTCATAACAATATATAATTTTTCATCATTTACGACTGTCATAGATTGCCCTGTGTCTCCCAGTGGATTGGTATTCTCATTCCAATAAATGGGACCTGTAACGCCATCAAAATTTTGATTAATTGACCAAAGACTGGCATTTGGTGTGCCATAATTTCCTTCACAAAGGGTAAATACTCTGGCGTTTCCTAAAACGATTGTTAGCGTAAAAATGATTGTTGTGATTATTTTTTTCATGATTGTTTTTCCTTTCTACGGCACGCTTGAGGAAACGTCACCTTTTTTGTTTGCTTTGAGTGTGAGTGTAAATCGAAACGAACGTCCAGCTTCTGGATATCCTTTCGAAGATTCGTATTGAATATTTGATGCATTATCGATGGAAAAAACCGTTATTATTTCCATCCATTTTGTGTAAAAGGATTTTCCCATGGAAGCGGAGACCAGCGCGTGAGCAGGAATGATAATATCGTCAGGCCAGCTGTAAGTGGAAATCATAGAACTTGTCCCATGAATTTGTCCATGAATATGCCAATCATTGGGCGTCCAATCAGCCGTAAAAGTCCAAAGGTGGGAAGGGGCATATCGTAAGGGTTTTTTCTTTATGCCATTTTCAGTTTTGATGGCACTCAAAGAGAGATGACTTTGAAAGGTGTTTTTTTGCCATTTCCATCGGACTGTCCAGCCTTTTCGTTTGGCTTGTTCAATATTTTGTGGCTTCCAATAAGTCAAAAAAGGTGCCCACTGAATCAATTGATATGTCTCTGATGAAAACAAATGAATATGGAATTGCCCAATCCATTTTGGATTAAACCGCAGATGGATGGATTGTTGTTTACCAGTTTCTGGCATTAAATCTGGATTCCCTCCTGGCTCCCAAAATAAATCGTTAAAAGTAGGGTAGCGAAAATGGGAGGAAGAAGTAAAACCCAAATCATGAAATATTTTTAAAGGGCGTTGATACGAAATATTGATTCCTTTCGTGCTTTGATCAAACAAAGCTTTGGAATGATCTCGTCGGACAGAGGGATGAATGCTAATGGAACTTATCGGATTCCAATGAATATCAATTTGTTCCACCGCATCGACTCTGTTTTGAGAAAAAACGGACGAGGCAATATCTTCTTGATGCAATTCGCCACGAAAAACACTTTTGATATTTGAAGTAAAACGAATGGATTGTTCTATGGCATATTCTATGGAACCCACTGTATGCTCGGCATCAATGGCGTAAGTAGGATCGCGATATGTTCCAAGAGACGTTCGGACGAATTGTTGAAAATTTCCATCCCCCAAACTATACATCCATTGAAAGGAAGAGCCAAGCAAGAAGAGCATATCTTTTCTCCGTGCTTGAGAGGGAGACCAAAGGAGTCCAGGCACACCACGCTTTTGAGCAGAAATCAAGCCTAATTGTTGAAACGTAAGATTTTTTTTAAGAAAAGCCTTTGCATGATAGCTAATAAAAATTTGAGAGAAATGATTATTTTTACGTTCAAACGATTGGTCTTTCCACGTAACGGGATAGTTTCCCTGCTCATTTCTATTTCCGATTAAAAAAGTGGTCTGCACTGAATTGGAAGACAATGCCAGCATTAAATGATTAGATTGATGTCCGTAAGAACCAGAAGATGTGGTAAAAGCATTACTTCGATTTTCAGTTTGGAGATAGAGTGTTCCATTTTGACTTCCTGATCCTTGATTTTCTGTGCCAGGTGCCATCAAGCGAGCATTCTGAATAAAGGGCAAAGGCAGTTGGGAAATATCTGTTACGCCCGTCTGCACATTGGTCAGATTAAAATCATCCACTTTGATTTGAGTTTGTGTAGAAGGACCTCCGTTGATGCTTACCGTACTAATGCTTCCGGGCCCGCCAAAAGTTCTAAGAGAAATCCCTGGAAGTGTAACTAAGATATTTTCATGATTTAGTTCTCCCATTTTATCTGACTTTTCAAAGGAGTGTTCTTGGAAAATATTCGGCGTATCTGGGTGCTTTTTCCCTCGAGAAAAAATTGTTTTCATTTGAAGTGGGTTTACAAGTAGAATGATGCCTTTTTCTGCATTTTCGACCGTGGTAAAAAGTGTTTTATAGCCAAAACGCGAAATTTTGAGGGAATCATTTTTTTTCAGCTGAAAAGGAAATTGAGTAAACCCGAATGTATTGCTTTGCGCCCAGTTTTCTGTTTGTATGTGAATAATAAAAGCGTGAGGAATTGGGTCTCCATTTTTATTTTGGACATGAAATGTTTGCCCCAATAATCCTGAAGCCAAGATAAAGAAGAGGTACGTTTTATAAAGCACGAAATCCCTCGACATGAGAGGGATCAGTTTTTTGAATCAACGGCAATCTTGTTTGCGAATTGTCCATCACTTTTCTCCCGAAAGTTTTATTTGGATACATGCTTTGTCCAGGTCTCCTGACTTACGCTATAAAACTTTTTCCCTTCTAAGCAAAAACGTGCTCATGGTATGAAAAAGCCACTCGGCGATTACAGTAGCGGGGACTGTGTTCGGTTTTCACGAACTTCCCTGCAACAAATACATGTGAAAGAACAAATGAGTTTAAGCGAAAAATAAATTAAATGCTATACTGAAAATTGTGTAAACCATGTCTATCCAAGTGTCATTCAGGCGGGGAAAAAGACTTGGGTACAAAACACCCAATGAAGTATTTTTTGATATGGAATTAACTGCCGCACTTAGTACTTGAATCCAGGTAATATAAAAAAGCTATGTTATTATTTTGCATAATCCAACTCAAACTGATTAATATAGATTTCATAATTAAAAACAAATAAATACGAGGAATTAAAATGGCAACTATGATTTTGCGGGATACACACCGCGCATTGGAAGAAAAAATGGAATCTCTTGATAAATTAAAGAAAGAGACTTCAATAAAGATTAGAGACGCAGCTAGTCATGGAGATCTTAAGGAAAATGGGGAATATCACGCTGCCAGAGAGGAGCAGAGTTTAATAATTCGTAAGACACAATTATTGCAAACCCACTCGCCATTCAAGATCATCGAGTATAACGAAATTGAAACCGACATGGTAGGATTTGGCACTAAGGTTATAATTCAGGAAGAGGGTAAAGATGATGCCGTAGATTATTACCTTTTAGGCCCTATAGAATTTGAGTTGGACATTTTCCCCTGGATTGTAACATACCATTCACCTTTTGGTCAAGCCATAATTGGGAAAAAGATTGGCGAAGATTTTACACTTGAAGTTCGAGGTAAAGAGACGAAGTTCACCATTGCTGCCATTAAAAGGATTTCTCCGAATGATGGTTAATATTGAATGACAACGGTTTATTTACAATAAAAAAATGAAGTCATTCAGACGACCAACAGGAAGAAGAATCTCATTCTACGAATAAATCAAAGCATAAATTCCTAATCTGCGTCTGAATGCCAGCAGATTTGAGACAATAAAAAAGGTGAGTATAAATTATTGTTCCAACTTACCCAATTGACGATATTTTTCTTTATATTTTTCGTAGAGAGATTTTTGTCGGTCACCCAAATCTATTTCTCTACCTTGTATAAAAGCCTTTGAAACGGATGAAGTGATTTCCAATGGATTTCGATTACTCAAGAAAAAAGTGGCATCTTTTCCAGGTTCCAAAGAACCGATCTTATCCGCTACACCCAAAATTTCAGCGGCAGAAAGTGTAATGGCACGAAGCCCTTCTTCTTTTGGCAAACCATGTCGTACCGCCATAGCTGCTTCGTAAGGTAAATTGCGAATATTTCCATTATGTGGATAGCCAGTTTTTGGTGCAATACAAAATTGAACTCCCGCATCAGAAAGAATTTTAGGCATTTCATAAGGCAAGTGAATGGGTTCAAATCGACGCATAGGCGTGCTTAAAACATTTTGAAGAATCACGGGCACATCAAACTTCACCAGCAATTCGCTAGCGCGCCACGCATCTCGTCCGCCCACAATCACAATGTCGAGATGATGTTTATTTCCCCAACGAATCGCAGATTTAATTTGCCGAATTTCATTGGCTCGGATAAAAATAGGTTTTTCTCCATTGATAAAGGGGATCATGGATGCTAAACGAATATCGGGAATTTGTTTTTCGTTTGATTTAAGCAAGTGAACACTGATGCGTTGCTCATAGGCTTTCACATTACGAACCCAATCGTCCAAGGCTTGGATTTCCTTTTGAATTTTTTCTTTTTGGACTTTTTCCTTTTCTTTCACTTTTTTTCCGGTACGAATTCGCATATTTGGCCAGTTGATATGAAGCGCAGTGGGATGAAGCATCGTAGCGTCTTTCCAAGTCCACCCATCAAGCATCATGAGAGAAGATTGACCAGAAATTCGCCCAGAAGAGGGGGCAACATTCGCGAGTAAAATGCCATTGGAACGCGTGACAGGAATAATCTCTGAATCAGGGTTATAGCTTACATTTGCTCGAACATTCGGATTAAATTTTCCGATTTCAGCGAAATCGCGCGACTGCTTAACTTGTCCAATTTCCACCAAGCCTAATTGACTCACCGGCACAATAAATCCAGGCGTAACGTGCGTATTATAAATATCAATGACTTCTGTTTCAGGCGAGGGAATAATTTCTTCGTCGATTCGTATGATTTTACCATTGGCAAAAAGCAAATCGTAGCCCCGCAACACATCCCCAGAAATGGTATGGAGAATGCCTCCTTTTAATAAAATGGGATGTTTTTGAATCGAACCTGGAATTTGGTCGTTTGCAAAAATGATTGTAGTCAGTAAAAGTATTTGAAGCAGACGTTTCATTCATTTACCTCCAAAAACCGGACTTCATCCGAAACACTACAGTCAAAATGGCCTTGATGCTTTTCTCCATTTGGCACGGATAATTTTCCGTCCACTTTACTGGATGTGGATAATATTTTTTGTATGAGACTTGAGCGAAGTGCTTGGTCACGCGCTTCCATTGCCTTCGCCATTTCTAGAGAATAGTATAATGTGCCGTCAATCCAAGTTTGTTCGCATTGGGTAAATACAGATAAAGGCGGACCATCCCAAACGACAAAATCTGCGTCTTTTCCTTCTTCTAATGAGCCAACCCATTTGTCAATTTTAAGTTGTTGTGCTGGATTAATCGTTACAAGTTTTAAAGCTTCTTCTTCAGAAAGATTTCCATATTTGATGGCTTTTGTTGCTTCCAAATTCATGCGACGTGCCAACTCATCACTGTCAGAATTAACGGAGACATTCACACCATTTTTTGCCATGAGTGTGGCATTATGAGGAATGGCATCATAGACTTCAAATTTATAAGCCCACCAATCGGTAAATGTGGATGCACCCGCACCGTGATCTCGAATTTTTTCTGCGATTTTGTAACCTTCCAAAACATGTTGAAATGTAGCAATGGTAAATCCGAATTCATCTGCAATTTCTATAAGCATCATAATTTCATCTTGCCGATAGGAGTGGCAATGCACCAAACGTTTCCCCTCTAATATTTCAAGCAAAGCTTCCATTTCTAAATCATAGCGAGGTGGGATTTTCACTCGTTGGAGTCGAGCATTTTTTTCATAATTTACTTGACGTTCTTTGTACGCCACTGCGGCCAAAAAGGCATCCCGAATCACTTGCTCTACGCCCATACGCGTTTGAGGATATCGGCTTCCTTCCCAGTTGGCTTGTTTTACATTTTCGCCCAAAGCAAACTTAATCCCTTGAGGTGCATCTGAAAAAATCAGCTCATCTGGTGCTTTCCCCCAACGGAGTTTGATGACTGCATTTTGTCCGCCAATGGGATTGGCAGATCCATGAAGAATGTTTGCTGTTGTTAATCCGCCAGCCAATTCTCTGAAAAGGGCAATGTCGTCTCCATCCAAGACATCTGACATACGCACTTCCGCTGTAACGCTTTGGGCACCCTCATTAATGGAAGCGGCGGCGGAATGATTATGCGCATCGATTAATCCAGGTGTAATGTGTTTTCCAAGCCCATTGATAATCCAAGCGCTTCCCTTGGGAACCCGAATATCGGGCGCCATTTTTTTAATTATTCCATTTTCAATTAAGATATCATATTCTTCTAAGATGCCGTCGGGTCCGCTGGTCCAAATCGTTGCATCGTCAATTAAAATTGCATTGGGCTTCTCAGGATCTGTAGTAAAACCGTAAGCCCCTTCAGGATAAGCCAAAGCAAGCACACTGGCTTTATCTTTTTTTCGTGGTTTTGGTGCTTTTTCTTTTTTCCGAGAAGCTTGCCAGTCAAAGTTTTTGCCAGAAGCATCTAAAAGTATTCCGGATAGTTGATCTTTTTTCAAGTCACCCTTAATCGTGACAATCCCATCAAATCCAAAAGGAACGCCATTGAGGCTAAAGGAAATATTTGATTCAAAAATATCCATTTGAATGAGCTTTTCTGAATGAGCTTTTGAAGAAAAAATGCCCTTTAATTTTTCTGGTTTCCCCCCTTTTCCTTTAAGAATAGAAAAATCGAGCGTAAAAGTAGAATCGTTCAAAGAAACGGACCATTTCCCCTTAAAATTATGTAAATATCTTGGGGCGATTTTGTGTTCATTTCCTCGTATCCACAAAGAGACGACTCGTGATTTTGGATCAAAATATTCCCCATCTACAATCACAAGATTTGCCGTAAATCCAGGAGAAATTTTCCCCAGAGAATTTTCCAAACCCATTTTCTCCGCAGGAATCGTTGTCAATGAAGCGAGCGCCTTATCTTCATGAAGTCCTCGATCAATAATGCTTTGCAGATTTTGCCTGAACTCAGGTTTTTTCTTGAGACCATGCGTAGAAAAAGCAACATGAATGCCCGTTTCGTTCAATCGCGTAATATTATCTTTTGCCAAATCCCAATGTTTCAATTGCTCAGTAGAATATTGTAAAGCTCGATTTGGATCCAATACTTTTGGTTGGGCAGGAAAATCTAATGGATGGATAATAAAGGGCTTCATTTCTGTGATTTCTTTGAGTCTGCGATATTCGAAGCCATTCCCAAGCAGCCATGGATTTAGATTGAATTCATTTAATATCTTTAAAGCACGAAGACTGTAATGTTCATCACGCGTCATGAATGTAAAAGGCTTTTTTGCTTGACGTGATTTTGCCAATGATGCTAGAGATAAATTTGCTTTGATCGGCTCATTCTCTTCTGGATACGTGTTCCATTTTTCTTGTGCTTCTTCATACCATTTCGCGTCGTAAAATGTTTGTCGCATTAAGGCAATCGCACCCAAAAGGGAATAGGGATATTCTTTTCCGCTCCAACCAGAATATTCAAAATTTAAGACTTGAGACACAGAAGCATTGAAAGAGACAGGACTTTTTTCGAGACTCACCAGCGCTGATTGTCCGCGGAAAATACCTGATTCTGGAACAATATGAGCATTTGTAAATCCTAAAGCATGGAGACTTTTTAATAATGTATCATCAGGCTTAAAATCATCCAAAACCTGATATTCACTGCGAATTTTTCCATTCCAATGTTCTTGAGCGACTTTGTCTTTTTGTGTTTTTTTGACTTCCAGCCAGCTCTCAATAAATCCGGCATAGACATGGGCACCTTCTAAATCGATTTCGTATGCATCTTCTGGGATTTTAATGTAACGCCCGAGGGACATAATTTTTCCATCCCGGAGTATAATGGTGGCCTTTTTTAGAAATCTGCCAGGCTCATTATGAACCATTCCGTTCGTTAGAGCCCAAACACGAGAGGGGTTAGAATGAAGATCGGAAACAGGTTCAATTTGCGCAAAAAGAAATCCTGATATCAGTATTAATAATGAAATTAAAACTTGAATCAAAAATTGGGTCCTTTTAATTGATGTTCCAAAATAAAGGAAGTTGTGTAGTCAAAAGCCTCCTCAACCGTGTTGCAGAATTTAAACAAGTTTAAATCATCTTGTGAAATAGTTCCTGCTTCCACCAAATAATCCCAGTTGACCACATTCATCCAAAATTCCTCATCAAATAAAACGATGGGAATACGTTTTTTTATTTTTTCAGTTTGAATTAGGGTGAGGAGCTCCATCACTTCATCCAGTGTGCCAAATCCACCGGGCCAAACCACTAATCCTTTGGCGAGATACAAGAACCAATACTTCCGCATAAAGAAATAATGAAAGGTTAGGTTTAAGTCATCCGATATCCATTCATTACCTGATTGTTCGTGAGGGAGAGATATGGTTAAGCCCAGAGATGGGCCGCCCGCCTCAGATGCACCTCGGTTTGCTGCTTCCATAATGCCGGGTCCACCACCCGATGTGATAATATAACGATGGTGGGAATTTTTTAATGTCATGCTCCATTTTGTGAGTTTGTAAGCTAATTCTCTTGTGAGTTCATAATAGCGACTCATTTTGAGATTTTGTTTAAGTCGATTTTTTTCTTGACTGGAAAGATTCTCAGAGGCGTCCTTCAGAGCTTTTGTTGCCATTTCTTTTGACTGAATTCTAGCTGAGCCAAAAAATACGATGGTATCTTCAATCTTATTTCGTTTGATTCTTTGTAAGGGGCCGTAATATTCTGACAAGATTCTTACGGATCTTGCATCAGAGCTTTCCAAAAATTCTGGATTTAAATAAAAACGGTCTTTTTCAAATTTATCTGACATTTTAGTCCTTTCATTTCATTTTTCGGACATAAAAGTTAAGTGTATTCCTTTGACTTACAACTGAAATCTTCATAATAAAGTGATGTGATTTCTTGAATCTCATCAAAGAAATGCAGTATTTTCTCCTATGAGATTTCTTCTTCTTTTTCTTTTTATTAGCGCCTGTGCTTTGGGGCCAAGCCTAATCCCTCCGCCACTTACAAAAAATAGTTTATCAGAAAAAGAAGCAGAGACCCTGTATTCTGCCGGCCTAATCACCGGGTATGAAATTTGGGAATTTCTACGAGCGCATCCGGAAGAAGATCAAGTGATTGAAACGCTAGGGCATCCTGATTCAATTTGGATTGATGATTCAGAGGCTTTTCGCGTTTTGTATTATTTTGTATCAGAGATTCAAGATTATAATTCTGTGGAAGTGGATCAAAGAACAGGTCTCGTCCTCGGGTTTGAATGGGATTAAACTTCACCCCTAATTAATATAGAAAAGAAATAGGATTAATATGAAAATTGCCATTTTAGGTTGCGGAAATATTGGCTCATCCATCGCTCATGGGTTTGCTGATTGTGACAAAGTTAATTTAAAAGAATTAACTCTCACGCGGAGACAATTGGATCCATTAAAAGAGTTTAATCAATGGGATATTTCCATTCATTCAGATAATAAAAAAGCCACCAAAAAGTCTGAATGTATTATCATGGCAGTTGGGCCACAGCAAATGGTCGAATTATTAAAAGAAATTTCGGGAGTCCTTGATCCAAAAAAACATATTTTAGTGTCTGTGGTTACAGGTGTTCGAATTGATCAAATCAGAAAGTATATCAATCCAAAAGTTCAAGTCGTTAGAGTAATGCCAAATACAGCTGCGGCAATTATGGAATCTATGACCACTTTATCTGTTGAATCTGATTCTGATCAAGCCGGATTAAATAAAGTTAAACAATTATTTAATTATATTGGTAAAACACTGGTTATTCCTGAAGAATTGATGGTGCCAGCCACTGCGTTAGGTGCATCTGGTTTAGCTTTTTTTCTCCGCGCCATTCGAGCCGCATCTCAAGGAGGAACTGAAATTGGGTTTCATGCGGAAGATTCGATTCTCATTGCAGCTCAAACGGCAAAAGGTGCAGCATCATTATTGTTGGATTCGGATCATCATCCTGAATCTGAAGTGGATAAAGTCACCACACCCCGTGGCATTACTATTTCCGGATTAAATCAAATGGAACATGGAGGATTTAGCTCTGCCATGATTAAAGGTATCGTCACTTCAGCGGAAAAAGCTGAACAATTATTTAAAGATAAGGAATAAACGTTGAACATTCGTCTGGATGGAAAAACAGCTCTTGTTTGTGGAAGTTCAAAAGGTATTGGAAGGGCAAGTGCGATTCAATTGGCCAAGGCTGGCGCATCCATTATTCTCATGGCACGAGATGAAGGAGCGTTAAAAAAGACTTTATCAGAATTAGATACTTCTTTTAGTCAATCACATTCATATATAAGTGTAGACTTTGATCACCCTAAAGACGTGAGCGAAAAAGTAAATACACTTTTAGAAACAACATTTCCCATTCATATTCTTATCAATAATTCTGGTGGTCCGCCTCCAGGACCCATTGTAGAAGAAGATGCGGAATCATTTCGTATTGCATTTAATCGTCATGTTATTAATAATCAAAATATCACTAGAGCGGTTCTTCCCGGCATGAAAGAAGCGAGATTTGGTCGAATTATTAACATTATTTCTACTTCCGTAAAAGAGCCATTAGAAGGATTGGGCGTATCCAATACAATTCGTGGGGCAGTTGCTAGTTGGGCTAAAACAATGGCTGGAGAATGTGCTTCTTTCGGTATTACCGTCAATAATATTCTTCCAGGATTCACAAATACGGAAAGACTTCAATCACTCATTAACCGTATTGCTGAAAAAGAAAATATTTCACCAGAAAAAATAACGGAGCGATTTGAACAATCCGTCCCTACTCAACGATTTGCTCATCCAGAAGAAACAGCTTCAGCTGTAACTTTTTTAGCATCGGAACAAGCAAGTTATATTAATGGAATCAATTTACCCGTAGATGGCGGTAGAATAAAATCTTTGTAATATGAAAGCATTATTAACTTTATTCATTTTCATCCTATGGATTGGATGTGGACAAAAACAAGTCGCCTTACACACCGAAGCCTTTGTTGCAGATACGCATAATGATGTTTTGCTTCGTTCTTTAACCGGGAGAGATATTTTGACTGACTTACCCGAAAGTCACTCCGATTTGCCCAAATTTAAAAAAGGGGGAATGGATTTGCAGATTTTTTCTATTTGGGTTTCCCCTTATGAATATGACGGAAATCAATCTTTTAATCGTGCTAATGAGATGATTTCCCATCTAGAAGATTTATGTGCTCGCGTGCCAGATCAATGGGCTATTCCATTTACGTATGAAGACATTATTCAAAATGAAGAGAATCAAATTTTATCCTGTATGATTGGCGTGGAAGGAGGGCACGCTATTGAAAATGATTTGGGGAAATTGGATTCTCTCTATCGGCGAGGAATGCGTTACTTGGGATTGACATGGAATAATTCCACAGATTGGGCGACTTCCGCAAAAGATGAGACACAAAACGAGGATTCATTGGCTTTTATTGGTTTAACAGATTTTGGGAAACAAGTGGTGAAACGTTGTAACGAATTGGGCGTGATGGTGGATGTTTCTCATGCGGGCGAGCAAACATTTTGGGATGCGTTAGCAGTAACAAGTAAACCAATTATTGCATCTCATTCTTCTGTAGATAAACTTTGTCCTCATTTCCGCAATTTAAACGACGAACAATTACGAGGAATCCAAGATAATGGTGGCGTTGTTTTTGTAAATTTTTACCCAGGATATATTGATTCTACTTACGAACAAAAAGCATCCATTGTTAAAGAATCATTCAAAGCAAAATCTGATTCACTGGCAAAATTATATGATCCAGATGGAGATGCCTTTTGGTATAAGGAAAATGAAATTAGACAAGAAGCTTTACAGGAAATTGTGCCAGATATTAATCGAGTTGTTGACCATATTGATTACATTGCGAAGCTGATTGGTGTAGAGCATGTAGGAATTGGAGCAGATTGGGACGGCGTAGGGATTTTACCCACAGGCATAGAAACGATTGCAAAAATGCCTCATCTAACAGAGAAATTATTAGAGCGTGGCTATTCGGAAAATGATGTTCGGAAAATTTTGGGTGATAATTTTAAACGTGTATTTCGGGAAGTAGTAAAGTAAATATTATTACCTCGTCTTCCTCAATCATTAATTTTGAATAAACTATTTTTATATATATTCACTTTTCTTGTGAGCACGCTATTTGGTGATGATAATTCCATAAAATATCGAATGCCAAGCCAATCTGTTTATGGCATCCCTCTTGTAACATACCAATCGAATGATACCGTATATGTAAAAAACACAGATATGAGGCTTATTGTATTTCATGATATCAATGTTGTAATCGGTTTTAGTCCACGAGGTCATTATTTCAGAGCATTTTATACGAATCAGGGTTTAGGACGAAAAGATATAATCAAAGTGTTTAAAAGTGATGGTCGTTTTTATTATCAGTATTACGGTGGACAAAAAGAAGCAGAAATGGTGACATCAGCCTTAACGGATTCAGGTGTCATTATAACGACAATAGCTGATGAACCCAATTTTAATATTTATAATCCGATTTATGGTATTAATAAAAGAGTGAAGCTTAATCCTGGTGCATTGGGGATTGAAAAAAGTTTTAGCCCAGATGGTACCGTAATTTATGTTAGTCCATTTTATTCAGGAGGGAACGCCAGATATTCAAAAGGAATGGTAGGCTTATTTGCTTTTGATAACTTTGGTGAACACATGTGGGAATATAGTTTTAGGAATTTTTCTAAAAATACAGTCTTTTCTAGTTGTAGCTTCAAACAGTCGATTTCTGGTGATTTTATTCTGTTAAATGCAAGTACAACGCCAGAACAGGAATGGTATGGGCATGAAAAGATTGTTATGATAAATAATAACGGCGAATATCTTTGGCATATTGACTCACTCAATGCAGAAAATATTCAATTTGACGAGAACCTATTACGCTTAACAGGCTCTTGGCGTTCTTCGATAAACCATCGAGATCAAATAATGGATATCAATCTGTTCACAGGTGAAATTATCAATAAAATGAAAAAACCAAGAAATAAATATTAGCATCTTTTTAGTGACCAAATGAAACTTGCCCCCTCCATATTATCTGCTGATTTTTCCGATCTAAAAACAGCCCTTCGTCAATGTAAAGAAGGAGGGGCTCATTGGATTCATGTGGACGTGATGGACAATCAATTTGTTCCAAATTTGACCATTGGACCGCCCGTTGTAAAATCCCTTCGGCCCCATACAGAAAAAGTTTTAGATGTGCACATGATGGTCATGGAACCGGAAAAGCTTGTGGAGTCTTTTGCAAAAGCGGGAGCAGATTTCATTACCTTTCACATCGAAGCGACAGAGGATCCAGATGGATTAATTGATTTGATAAAATCGTGCGGATGTAAGGTGGGCATATCATTAAAGCCAAAAACGGCACTTGAAGAAATATATCCATTTTTAGATAAAATAGATCTTGTTTTAATCATGACGGTTGAACCTGGATTTGGAGGCCAAGGATATCTCCCTGGATCTAGTGAAAGAATTTCGAAATTAAAAGCGTATTTAAATACGAATTGTTTGGAGCGCGTTTTAATCGAAGTGGATGGTGGTATTAAATTACATAATGCAAAAGAAATTATAGAAGCAGGTGCAGATGTGCTTGTAGCTGGCTCTGCTGTTTTTGGCACTGAAAATCCCGTTGAAACCATTAAAGCATTTTATCAAATAAAGGAAAAATGAGAACATACGAAGACTTAGATTCATTTCAAGAATGGAGAGAAGAGGATAAGGACGATTTTACCATAAACGTCATGAAAGGACTCATCATGGATGGGGTTCGGAAGGCGAATTCAGGACATCCCGGTGGCGCCATGTCTTCATCTGATTTTGCATATATCCTTTTTTCCGAATATTTGAGTTTAGATCCAGATAATCCCGATTGGGAAAATCGAGATCGATTTGTTCTTTCTGCAGGACATGAATCCATGCTTCTATATTCATTATTATTTATGAGTGGAAAAATGACTTTAGATGATTTGAAATCATTTCGTCAATTCCAAAGTAAAACGCCAGGACATCCTGAGTTAGAAATTCCAGGTGTGGAATGCACAACCGGACCATTGGGGCAAGGCGTGGGTATGGGCATCGGAATGGCACTTGCCGAAGTAATGCTTCATCACGCATTTGATCATAAATCTGGGGAAAGTCCCCTTTCACATTTTACATATATTTTGGCAGGGGATGGGGATTTACAAGAGCCAGTTGCTCTGGGTGCAGCCGCTTTAGCTGGGCATTGGGGTTTAGGGAAATTAATTTTGTATTACGATTCCAATAATGCGCAAATTTCAGGGAACGTGGGTCGAGCGGATTCCACAAATTATGTGGGCATTTTTGAGTCCATGGGATGGAATGTTCGCGAAATTGACGGGCATAACCATGAGGATATTCGCAACGCCATTGAAACAGCAAAAGTAATTGATATGCCCAGTCTCATTATTGGAAAAACAACTATGGCAAAAGGCACCGCCACACGAGAAGGGGACCACGAAACCCACGGCGCCCCTTTACCACAGGAAGAGATTGATGCGAGCAAAGAAAAAATGGGACTTCCTGTCGAGGCGTTTTATGCGCCAAAAGAAGCAATCGATCATTTTCAAAAACGATTTTCTAATCTGAGAGAAGAAGTTCAAAATTGGAAAGAAAATTTAAATTCAACACTAAATAATCCCGATTTAAAAAAACAATGGAACCAAACGCTTGGCGAAGAATTACCTTCATTTACTTTACCCAAATTTGAAGCTGGAGATTCTATCGCTACTCGCAAAGCCTTTGGGACTACGCTAGATCATTTTGCCACTCAATTGCCATATCTCGTTGGCGGTTCTGCTGATTTGGAACCATCCAACTACACGGGAAATTTCGCAAAAGCCTATGAGGATTTTTCAAATGAGAATCCAAAAGGTAGAAACTTAGCGTTTGGCGTTCGGGAATTTCCCATGGCTGTGATTATGAACGGCTTGGCACTTCATGGGGGCGTGATTCCATTTGGGGGAACCTTTTTAGTCTTTGCCGATTATGAACGTCCGGCCATTAGACTCGCGGCGCTTCAAGGGATTCGAGTGATTCATGAATTTACTCATGATTCTTTTTATGTGGGCGAAGATGGACCAACGCATCAACCGATTGAGCATGCTATGTCTTTGCGAACGATTCCAAATTATCATGTATTTCGTCCCGCAGATGGAAAAGAAACGGCAGCTTGTTTTCAACTTGCCATTCAGAATGAGAAAACACCATCGGCACTTTTATTAACGCGACAAGGCTTGCCTGTTTTGGATTTATCTCAAGATGATGTCTCAAATGGAGTGTCTAAAGGCGCCTATATTGTGCAAGATTGTGAAGGAAAGCCGGAACTTGTTTTCTTGGCGACAGGATCGGAAGTTTCCTTGGCAATGGCAACAGCAGAACAGATGAAAGACAAACAAATTCGTATTGTGAGTATGCCTTGCATGGAATTGTTTGACCAACAATCTGATGAATATAAACAGTCGATTTTACCATCTCGCGGTGCCATGAAAATATCCATGGAAGCGGGCATCACATTTGGTTGGGAAAAATACATTGGACAGAATGGGCTATCCATTGGGATTAACCATTACGGCGCATCCGCACCGGCTAAAGATTTGGAGCAGGCATTTGGATTTACACCAAATCAAGTTGAGAAAAAAATTAGACAAGCTTTGGAAAAATTATTATAATGAAAATACATATTGCAACAGACCACGCAGGACTTGATTTAAAAAATCTTATTCGTGATTATTTAATCGAGAAAGGTCACGACGTAATGGATCACGGAGCTCACGAATACGATGCTTTGGATGATTATCCTGATTTTATTTTTCCCTGCGCGAAGGCTGTTGCGGCAGATTCAGAAAGTTGCGGGATTATTTTGGGTGGTTCGGGACAAGGAGAAGCCATGGCGGCCAATCGCATTAAAGGCGTTCGTGCTGCCGTTTTTTATAATGGACCAGCAGAAATTGTGAAACTTTCTCGAGAACATAATAATGCTAATATTTTGTCATTGGGTGCACGGTTTATGACAGAAAAAGAAATTTATGATGTAATTGAGATGTGGTTATCCGAACCTTTCGGTGGCGGACGGCATCAACAGCGAATTAAAAAATTAGATATATCTCAGAATTGATTCTTATAAAAAAGCCGTAAATTCTCGGCTCTATGAAAACATCAAAAAAGCAATCTCCTGAATTTCGCATGAGCAAAAATATAGCGCTCAATTCTCAAAATTGGGAACAATCTGTGGCATTTTATCAATCTGTTATGGGTTTGAACATCAAAAAAAATGAGACGCATGTAGAAGTACAAAATGGTCCAATCACCATGTTTGTTCAGGAAAATCCAAATATGAGCCCTCTTGTTATGGAATATTATGTTGATGATTTGCATACAGCAAGAGCGTATTTAAAATCCCATGGATGTAAAGTTATAAAATGGGAAGGAAAAGGGAAAGATTGTTATATGAAAGATCCTTTTGGACTCACTTTTAACCTGTGGGAGACGACAAAATGAAGACACCTTTAATTGCAATTGTTGGCCGTCCCAATGTGGGAAAATCTACTTTTTTTAATCGTGTGATGAGTGAACGTCAGGCGATTGTGGACGCTCAAGAAGGCATTACGCGAGACCGAATTTATGGAACGATGGATTGGACAGGATTTGCTTTGAGATTTGTGGATACGGGAGGATACATTCCTGAGGATTTTGATGTTTTTAATGCGGCCGTTCGTGAACAAGCAGAAATGGCATTGGCAGAAGCGGATATGGTTTTATTCATGGTGGATGGACGAGAGAGTCCTACGGCTAGCGACCGGACACTGGCACAATTTATTCGAGAGATGGGCAAGCCCTGTATATTGGCTGTGAATAAATGTGACTCCTTAAAAGACGATCATCAAATGAATGCATTTTTTGAATTGGGATTTGAAAAGCTCATGACGCTTTCCGCTTTAAGTGGACGTTTTTCTGGCGATTTATTGGATGAAATTATTTCGCTCTTGGGTTTGAGTGAAGAAAATCGCAGTGAAGTAGAAGATGAATCAATTCGATTGGCCATTGTGGGAATGCCCAATGTTGGAAAATCTTCCTTAACAAATGCCCTACTCAAACGAGAACAATCTATCGTTACCCCTATCGCTGGGACCACAAGAGATGCCATTGATTCCCACCTAAAATGGCATGGAAAAGATTTGATTTTGGTAGATACAGCTGGTTTACGTAAGCTGTCTAAAATCACGGATAAAATTGAGTATTATAGTTTAGTTCGTGCTCACAAAGCCATTGATCAATGTGATATTGCCTTGGTGCTCATTGATGCAGAAAAAGGCTTTGGAAAACAAGATAAAGCGATAGTGGATCATGTAATTGACAAAGGGAAAGGGCTGATTTTTATCGTCAATAAATGGGATTTAATTGAAAAAGAGACGAATACAATGAAAGACTTTGAGGATGAAATTCGATACCAATTTAGATCTTTAAGTCATTATCCCATTTTGTTTATTTCGGCAGATACACATCAACGCATCCATAAAGTTTTAGAAACAGCCGATGAAGTATATCAAAGATCACGCGTCATTCATTCCACTCGAAAGTTGAATGAATTTTTGACCCAATTTACCAGACGTAGCCCAGCTCCAGCTGAAAAAGGAAAATTGATAAAATTAAAATATGTCTCTCAAGTGCATCGTGCGCCTGCTGTTTTCGCTTTTTATACTAACTATCCCAAATTTATTCCAACACATTATAAACGCCATTTGGAAAATTCGCTTCGGGATAGCTTTGATATGGTGGGCGTTCCCCTTCGTATTTCTTTCAGAAAGTCTTGAAACGAACGATTCAAGAAACAGGATCACGGGCTTTCAAAGAAAAGCAATCTGAATTTATTGGACGAATTTTCCCCATTTCATCTATTCAGGATTTCCGCAAGCAACTTAAATCACTGAAAAAAGAATATCACGATTCAAAACATTTAGCCTGGGCCTATCGATTTCAGAAAGCCCACGTGATTGAAGAAAATTGTTCCGACGCAGGAGAACCAAGCGGAACGGCTGGACTTCCTATTTTGAATCCATTAAAACAAAACAATTTTATGAATGTGGGTTTAGTTGTGATCAGATATTTTGGTGGAATAAAATTAGGGAAACGAGGACTTATTGATGCTTACGAAAAATCAGCGAATGATACTATTTCCTCTGTGAAACCCATTCCTTTCCATGATAAAGTCCAATATCATTTGAGTGCCCCGGTGGACTATTATGGCGTTTTATCTTCTCAGTTAGCTCAATTAAAGGGAAAAATAATTGAGGACCAGACGATAGAAACAATTGATTGGACAGTAGAACTTTCATTTGATTCAGTCAATCAATGGATATTGGCGGTAAGAGAAGTGACGCAAGGAAAAGGGACGCTCAATCCAAAAAATAAATAAAAAAAAGAGACAGACGATTCTATACCAAGGAGGGTATCAAGGAGATAGTTTAAAAGAATTCGCCTGCCTCACGATATTTTCAACACAACAAAATAAAAAAGGTTCCCATTATGTTTGATACGGCTCAAAGTAAAAAGTTAAAATATATGTTCAGTTTCATTTTTTTGATCCATTTTGTGCTTGCGTCTGATTCTAATAGCCTGAGAATTGGGTTTTGGAATGTAGAAAATTTATTTGATGAAACAAACGATGCAGGTGTGAACGATGGCGAATTCGCACTTGGTGGAAGTAAAGCCATGACACCAGAAGTCATGTCGCTTAAATTGAAAAACCTATCTGAAGTATTAACAAAAATCAATCCTGATATTTTCGGTTTATGTGAAGTGGAAAATCGAGATATGTTAGAACGATGGAATAAAGCGTGTCATGTGAGAAATTATGAAATTGTTCATTATGATTCGCCTGATAATCGTGGAATTGATGTGGCCCTTTTTTATGATCCGCTGAAAGTATCCATTCAAGACTCAAAACCCATTAAAGTATTATTGCCAAGCGGAGGAAAAACCAGAGATATTTTATTAGTAAAAATTGAATCTAACGGACATCCCTTTTATGTTTTTGTGAATCATTGGCCTTCTAAATATGGTGGCGTTGAAAAAACAATTCCATTGAGAGCGTCTGCAGGAAAAATACTTCGGAGGGAAGTGGAAAAAATTATAGCTAAAGAGCCATCTGCAGACATTATTGTGATGGGTGATTTAAATGATGAACCAACGGACCCATCTGTAAAGAAGCATTTAGGTGCGTCTTTGGATTCTTCAAAACTCGGGAAAAATGATATTATTTTATGGAATGTGATGGAAGCTTTTCATCGAAATCCTCAAGGTAGTACCTATAAATATGGAGGAAAAGATATGGTGTATGATCATCTGATTGTGAGTCCTGGACTTATGGATAATCGAGGATGGGGACTGCGCCCAGGATCAGTGTCTATTTTTGATGGGGAAAAGTATCGTCAACATGAGGGAAAATACGATGGATATCCATTCAGGTTTTGGGCTGGAAACCGATTGTTAGGTGGCTATTCTGACCACATGCCTATTTATCTTGAAATTGAATTAAAGTAGTCTTGTAATCGGGGTTTAAACCCATTAATTTTCTCGGCATTTTTAAACCATTTATATTGATAAATGAAATGCTTTTTACCAGATAAAAAAACAAACGATCGCGGGGTGGAGCAGTCTGGTAGCTCGTCGGGCTCATAACCCGAAGGTCAGAGGTTCAAATCCTCTCCCCGCTACAGAAGAAGCCTTTCAAGTAATTGGAAGGCTTCTTAGTTTTTAATAATGTATAAAACATTCTACAAAATAAATTTTGCTT